>Ga0209518_1000024_pt1 | contig 246833 bp, 266 predicted proteins | sample RifGroB1_FD_183993 | JGI IMG/M metagenome (GOLD analysis project Ga0209518, IMG submission 183993) | Groundwater microbial communities from Rifle, Colorado, USA - Groundwater B1 (SPAdes) (version 2) | ecosystem: Environmental > Aquatic > Deep subsurface > Groundwater | place: Rifle, Colorado...
CTATCTTTGTTCCCAGATTTCCCTCATCCGCGTAAACCGTTGATTTCCCTTCGGGAAGGACCGGAGATGTCCAGTAGTAAAGCTCTTTAGCAATTTCCGTCGGAAGATTTACACAACCATGACTTCTCTGAGTTCCAAAATCATTATGCCAATAAGTTCCGTGAAGTCCGTAACCACGCCAGCCTGGAACATCGCTATTTTGGAAGTACATTACATAAGGCACGTTGGGAAGGTAATAATAGTACTTTCCAGTTCCTCCTTCCATTTTGGTTGCACGAAGTTTGATCCAAATTCTAAACTCACCCGTTGGAGTCGGGTACCAAGGAAGACCTGTTGAAACCAGAGTTTCCAAAAATAATTTACTTCCGTCCCAAGCTTTTAACCTTTGCTCGGAAAGATCAACCTCAATCCATCTCTCCTCGTTTGCAACTCCTAATACTTTAGAGGCTTTTATATCAAAAACATCCTCCGGAATATTAACTACACCACCGTCAAAATAGGCAGTTTTTTCCAGTGAATTAACCGAACCCGAAAGATCTCCTGACTTTAATGAAGAATACAGTTCCCCAACTGCTACAATTCTCCCTGATTTATCTGCTGAATGGAAATTAAGTAGTACAAATGAAATTATAATTACCGCGCCAGATGCCAGAATGATTAGAAAATTCTTTTTCATCACTTTTGCTTGTTTTTAGAGTAACATTGATTATACTAAATAGGCAATGGGTTTAAAGCATCCAACCGTAAAAAGTTTCAAATATGCTTTTGAGGGTCTAAAGACGGCTGTCAAAAGAGAACCCAATTTTAGAATCCACATAGCAATTGCAGTTATTGTACTTATTACTGCATTCATTTTGAAGCTGACTCTACTAGAATGGATCCTCCTAGCTTTCACAATATTTTATGTGATTACTCTCGAACTTCTGAATACTGCACTAGAGGCGTATGTAAATCTGGTTAGTCCACAATTTCATCCGGAAGCCAAAATTGCAAAAGACGTTTCAGCTGCAATGGTCTTAGTTGCAGCTTGCGCTTCAGTAATCGTCGGTCTAATACTTTTTGTTCCCAAGATATTGGCCTTATTATGACATTCTCCCCGCACATAGTGCGGGGTTTCTCTTCTAAAAGAGAATGACATATCAAAGTTCGATTCATCTCTGGGCTAAAAGCCCAGAGTTTTCTCGAAATTTGCTATAAAAACAGGATCACTATAGCTCCGATTAGAAAACACCAGTAGCCAAAAAACTTAAATTTATTACCAAGAAGAAATTTATACACAACTCCAATTGACAAATAGCCAGAGATTAAAGCAAAAATAAAACCGATTATATAAAAGCTCGGATTTTGAATTCCCCCTAATCCATGTGTAAAAAGTTGCAAAATATTCGCGCCTAAGATTGCAGGGATCGAAAGCAAAAATGAAAACTCTGCGGCTTTTTCCCTATCTACTCCCAGTTTAACCCCTGCAAAAATTGTTGCTCCGGAACGAGAAATTCCGGGAATTATAGCAATCGCCTGACCGATCCCAATAGTAAACGCATTAAGCGGATTTATTGCCTTCTTGACTGTTTTTACCCTGTCGACCATTACATTTAAAAATCCTGTGATAAGAAATTCTAATCCCAGCGTCTTCGGAGCTCCAAACATCTTCTCTAACTGACTTTGAAAAAAGAAGCCCACGAGCGCGGCCGGGATAGTCCCAATAATAAGAAGCATCAAATATCTTCTACTTAACCCAAAAATTGTCTTTCGAAAAAAATAAAATACGGCGATCAAAGTGGCCAGATGGAGAACTACGTCAAAAAGTACACCCGGTTGGCTAAAATTCGGAATTAGGCTCTGGGCAAGAACCAGATGCCCTGAGGAAGAAACCGGTATAAACTCAGTTAAACCCTGAAGGATACCTAAAAATATAGACCAAAAAATATTCATCTATTCTTAAATTCTTTAGCTCTTTAGTTCTTTAGTTAATATGTATATCAAATCTGCTTTATCATCCGAAATAAATAAAACTCCATCTTTATCGAAAATTAAATCTACCGGTCTTCCCAAAATTTCCTTCCCCTTTATAAAACCCGTGATAAAGTCTTCCATCCCGGTAACTTTCCCTTCGTCTACTTCAAGCTTCACAATTTTGTAACCCACGGGAACGCTTGAATTCCAAGATCCGTGAAAAGCAGAAAGTAAACTTCCTTGATCCTCTTTTGAGAAAAGGTCCGAGTCGATAAATGTTAACCCTAAAGGAGCTATGTGTGCAGGATAATTAAATACAGAAGGAACGGTTTTTGAACAAAAATCTAAAGACTCTGATCCTCTAAACTTAGTATCTCTTATCCTATCTCCATAACACCACGGCCATCCGTAATCCATGGTCCTGAGCGTAGTCGAAGGACTTTCGGTTTCAATAACATTCAACTCATCTGGAGGTAAATTATCTCCCAAAAAATCTCTTCCCATCTCATTTCCCCAAATTCTTCCAGAATTATCAAACACAAAAAATACCGTGTTTCTTAAACCTTTGGCGAAGACTTTAAGATCGCCTCCATCAAGGTTTGATACAAGAATCGACGCTCTTTGCCAATCCTTCTCTTGACAGGTATCGCAAGATGAACCCACAGATGTATAAATTTTATCCTCGAGTATTTTTATTGTTCGCGTGAAATGTCTTCCCCCGCCAGATAGTGAAAACAAGACTTTTGGATTCTGTAATTTAATCTTAGACGAATCGTAATCGTAACGAACAACTTTATCAGTCTCTGCAATAAATATCTTATCACCGGCAAAATCTATCCCGTGAGGACTATTAAGACTTGCTATTATTTCCACTAGAGCATCCGCGATTCCGTCTCTATTTTTATCGGGAAGTGCAAGAACCTTTCCGGCTGAAGGAATCGAGGCAAAAAGTGTCCCGTTTGAGTCAAAAGCCAAAACTCTCGGCGACCCAATTTTCCTAACATCAGCAAATACGGCCATTCTAAACCCTTCGGGTATATTCAGAGGAGAATTCAAATCCGAGCCTTGGGGTAGTAGTTTTATGATATCTTTTGAAGGTGGCTTTACTTGATTAATAATCGCTTCAGGGTCAACATGATAATAATTTTTTAACAAAGAATATAAAACAGAAACCCCTAAAACAAGTAAAAAAGTTATTATTAATACCTTCCTCATATTATGATTTTACAGCTTTAGAATTTTAAATGTAATTATTATTAAAGTATCCAGACCTAAAGGAATCAGTAGAAATATGTTGGAAATTTTAAGGACTTCAACCAACTCTATGGTAAATAGAGTTTTCAAATTAAAAAATGGGAACCTTATTCCCAATACAAAAAATAAAAGATAAATTAGTAAGATAAATAAGAATAATTGAAGGGCTCCTTCCAGATCTTTTTTACTGGCAAACATTGTATTTCCGATTGCGAATATCAAATAGGCGGTAAGAAGGATAAAGTATAGGTTTATTGGTACACTTTTTAAAGTCAAAAAATAAAGCCCGCCCAAAATTAAAGAAGTTCCAAAAATAAATGGAGCAATACCAATAAGAAAGCGTCTTACAGGATCGGTTTTACCTATACCAACGCTTCCCATCCTAATAGCATCACCTTGTGTCTGAGGTAAGAATTCTACTTGGCCGAAAGGTACTAAAAGAAAAAGAGCGGCAAGAGCATGCGAAACTTCGTGGACAATCGTTCCTGGAAGAAAAAGGACAGCTAATAAATAACTTGCCCGTATTCTATTCTTAGTTAACCTTAAAAAAAACCCATAGACTGAAGCAGTAAGTCTTTTAGCTAAAAAATAAAGCAAAACCAATTCTAAAAAAAACAGTATTAGAAAATGCATTGATTTAAGTGTATTACGTTTTTATGCTAAAGTTTAATTATGAAGTTAAACCTGCCCAAAAATAAATTACGTTTTCCTAAATTCCGCTTTGATAAACATATTCCAATTATACTCATTCTTCTTGTAGTAATCGGATTGGGTTTTTACTTTTTCAATACCAAAACGACAAGTCTCCAAAATTTAATAACTAGCATAACTTCTGAAAAGGACAAAAACCTTGAAGAGCTCCAAAAGATTGCAAAAGAATTGGAAGATTTGAAAAATCAGGATCAACTAAAAAGAAACGATGAGTTGCAGAAAGAAATCCAAAACATTGAAAAAACCTATGATAAAGCTGTTTCGATATACGAAAGTCTACTGGATTTGAAAGACAACACCAATAAAACTAGTGAGTTGGATGAACTGTTTTCTAAATCGCTTTCATATCTTGCCGACCGTGACTACTCTTCTGCTTCCACAACTCTTGATACTCTGGCAACAAAAATTAAAGAAGAGGAAGTAAAAGTGGCATCAACTTTCAAAATTCCGGAAAACGTGCCAGTACAAAATGCTCCTCCCGGATCCGGCTACTCAAGACAGCAGGTCCAAACCGAAGCCGGAACCTTTTTGGTAAATATCATAGCGGCAGATCTATCCAGCACTAAAGTCATAATAGATACCGCATCGGACTCGGATTGTTCAAACGACTGCCCTACTTTACCGCTAGCGACATACGTTTCCCGAAACGGTGCATATGCGGGAATTCATGGCGCTTACGCTTGTCCTAGTGAATATCCGAGCTGTGCCGGAAAAACTAATTCCTTTGACCTTTTGATTATGAACAAAGATAAATACTACTTTAATTCATCAAACAATGTGTACAGCAATAATCCGGCTGTAATTTTTGGCAATGGCTGGATAAGATTTGTGGCTCATGCTTCTGAATGGGGTCGCGACACTGGAGTCGACGGGGTTCTTTCAAACTTTCCACTCCTAGTTTATAACTCAGGTATTAAATACAGCGAACCTGGGGACAATAAAATGAGCATTAAAAGCTCACGCGGATTTGTTGCAAACAAAGGAAATACAGTTTATGTCGGCGTGGTCTTTAACGCAACGGTGGCAGACTCGGCAAAAGTAATGAAAGCTCTCGGAATGGAAAATGCGATAAATCTGGACGGAGGAGGTTCTACTGCATTATGGTACCAAGGAGGATATAAGGCAGGACCGGGAAGAAATCTTACCAATACCATACTCTTTCTTAAAAAATAGATCTACTTTTTCTCGAAAATCCCAACTATATGCGGATGGGTTATTGTCAATCCCAATTTAGTACTTATATCGTTTAAGAAATTGGTTACTTTATATGTTAATTGGTTAAAAGACGTGTAACTCGGATCATAATTTGTTCTCAATTCAAGAATTCTGAATTTTCCGTTCGTCAAATTTTTTAATCTTGTTACCGAATTGGCTTTATAGTAAGTTTTAAAAATATCCTTCCTCTCCCTGCCAAAAAGTCTTTTGTTTATTAAATAATTAAATTTAGAAAATTTGACGAACATAACTAACCTTAACGGTAAATAGTTGATGTTCGGAGCAACAAAAATAAATTTTCCTTTAGATTTCAAAACCCTGTAAATTTGGTCCAGTACTTTTTCCGGATTTTCAAGGTGCTCCAAAACCCAAAGACCACTGACACAGTCGAAGGAATTGTCTTTAAAAGGTATTTTTTCAATATTGCCTATCACGATCTCGTCCAGACACTGATTTCTTTCTACAACTTTTTTACTTACATCAATTCCGGTTGCCCAAGAAATTATCTTTCTATTCTCGTCAACGACATAATTACCGTTACCACAGCCTATATCAAGCAGTCTAGAATTTGGGTTCACAATTTCTTTAAACCTTTTGGACAGATAGACCAAACTTTCATCCCATTCAGAATTATTTTTTTTATACAAAGTTTTATAATAAATCTGTCTTTCTTCCTGACCCGTTAGTTTCGAATATACGTTTATATAACCGCATTTCAAAATTCTTGACTTGGGTTTTTCCTGAAGTTTACTTCGTATTCTTTCCATATGTAGGATATGAAATAACCCTAAGCACCACTTTGTGAAGATGTAGTTTGAGACGAAGCATTGGTCGTGCTTTTACTCAAAAGGTAATCATCAACTTCCTTTACTAACTGGTGTGGTTCGTAATTGGCTTTGAGTATACATTTATTTGCGCCAATCTTCATTGCCTCATTGGTTTCATTCCCGCTTCCCAAATTTGTCATTACGAAAACCGGTATTTTGGATTTGGGAGACGCAATTGACCTTATTATTCTTAAAACGTCCAGTCCGTTGACTATGGGAAGCATGATATCAAGAAGAATTAAGTCAAAGTCTTTTGTTTTAAAGAGATTTAATCCCTCATCTCCATCAGCGGCTTCGTCCACCTCATAACTGGCATTCATAAAACTTTGCTTATACAAATATCGTATATAAAAATCGTCTTCTATAATAAGAATTTTTTTCATCTTAAGTATCAACTAACTTTAACAAACTACTATGTTACTTTCAAACTATCTTTTCATCCAGCCAGACATGGTTACACTCTTTTGAAGGGTGTCTAGCCGAAGGTGAAGGCATAAAGCTCGAGATTTGAATCAAGAAATTCTAATTTAAGGACATGCTGGCCAGGCTTATCTAGTTTCACTAGTTTATACAGTCTATCCACATCAACTGTGACTATCCCATCTTTAAGATCATCTCCGGCACTACTCCCTTTTAGCAACTTATCGTCCAGATAAACTTTGATTTGTCCCTTGCTTGTGCCCTTGGATTTCATTACTAAAAACACATCTTTCGATTCAAAAGCTAAAACCAGAGTTGATTTTTCAAACGGCATCGATTTCTCTTCTTCTATCTGCCAATTTCCGGAAAGTGCGAAGTGATGAAGAACTAAGTCTTCAGGCAACTCATAAGTTTTTTTCTTGTCCGGGATCAGCTGATCTGGAGTTGCGAAATAACCCATTCGGCCATAACCCAAATAAAGTTCTGGTGTTCTTGTGGCAATTTGATACTTTGGATTATTAACACTTTCTTTTATTTCAATTCCTGTTTCTGTCAAAAGTTTTTGAATTACTTCTTCCGTTTCGTCGTATTCGCCCTCGCCAAAATGGGTGTAACGAATTTTGCCGTTTTTATCGACGATATATTTTGCAGGCCAGTAATGGTTATCATAGGCTCGCCAGGTAGCATAATCATTGTCCTGCATCACGGGGTATTTAATTCCAAAGTCAGTTAGGGCTTTTTGAACGTTTTCTGGAGATTTTTCAAACTCAAATTCAGGAGTATGCACCCCTATGATTACCAATCCTTTATCCGCATATTTTTCGTGCCAATTTTTAAGATAGGGAAGTGTCCGAATACAGTTTATGCAGGTGTAGGTCCAAAAATCGACCATTACGACCTTTCCTCTTAACGATTTAATGCTGAGTGGAGCCGAACCAAACCAATTACCTCCAGGAACTAACTCGGGTGCATTAATGTTACCATCCATGATTTAAGTCCTCTCTAGATATAATCTTTTAAAATAATACCACACAGGCTCTTATGGGTTCTCGATTTGATATAATGAACCACTATGTTTAACGAAGTTTTTTTTGACGTTGAGACGAAAAAATTGTTTGGAGATATTGAAGGAGATGATCCAGGGGATTTAGGAGTCTCAATCGTCTCAGTTTACTCAAGAAAAATTGATGAAAATTTAAGAGAAACTGAGGGACAAATAAAGAGCTTCTGGGAAAAAGATTTCCCGGAAATGTGGCCGATTTTCCAGGAAGCGGACAGAATAGTTGGTTATAACTCGATAGGATTTGATGTTCCGGCTCTTACTCCTTATGCCAATTTTCCTTTTAATAAACTCCCCCATTTTGACATTATGCAAAGAGTTAAAGAAGTCTTCGGCCGAAGGATTCCCTTGGACGCAATTGCAAAAGAAACATTGGATCGCGAAAAAATAGACGTGGGTTTGAACGCAGTTTATTATTGGCAAAAAGGAGATAAAGCATCTTTAACGAAACTTAAGAAATATTGTGAAGACGACGTGATTATTACCCGTAATATCTACGATTTTGTTCTCAAGAATGGTCATCTTTTATTCAAAGATAAATGGAATACTCAACAAAAGATCGAGCTTGATTTTTCTTATCCAAAAACCGACTCTCCCGAAAAACAAATCGGTCTATTTTGAGCATGAAGGCCAAATGTGTTGTTGACCAATTGACAATACAAATGCCGCTGTTTCGATAGATTCTCTGGCTCCGAAGCGAAGGTCAATATTCGGATCTTTTCCCATTATATTCCTGTACTTTTCCCAAGTCTTTTCGTGGAATTGATACATTCCTGCATAGGGAGGTTTCCATACTCCTCGATTAAAATGTGACTCACAATATGCAATTCTCGCAAGTTTTTCCTTGTCTACATTGTAAGTTCTCGAAAACTCATCAAATAACGGTATTAAGTCCGTCGGAATAATCAAAATGGGAGTTGGTGTGGGCATTGGAGTTAACGTTGGCGTGGGAATCAAAGTTGGCGTCGGAGACGGGGTTGGAGAAGGCGACGGAGTGGGTGTCGGAGTAACCGTAGGTGAAACAACTTCCTCAAATTCTTGAGAAAGAACTTCTCCTTTTAAAAGATCTCTATCGAAAAAACGCATCCCACTAAAACCCATGAAAATTCCCAACATAAATACCGCCAAACCAAATTTAAACATGTTTTACAAGTTTTTTCGTTTTTCTCTCTTCGCTTTGATTATACCTTCCTCACTAAAACCGAAATGGTGAGCTATCTCATGGATTACGGTATCTCTCACATTTTCTCTGATATCCTCCAACGATCTTGAAATCATCAAAATAGGAATTTTAAAAATGGTTATTTTGTCGGGTAAAACACCACCAATTCCATACCTTCCCCTTCTTGTTTGCGGAACTCCTTCATAAAGACCCAGAAGCAAACCTCCTCTTCCCCCAATTTGGCCAGGAGTCGGCCAATCGGCAATGGTTACATTTAAATTCTCCAGCTTTTCCAAGAATTCTTGCGGTAAATAATCAAGAGCCTGACTGACTAATTCTTCGAAGTCCTTATCTTCCATACAAATAATCTACTATTGTACTCACTTTCCAAAAATTTTTCGAAGTTCGATTTTTGCTTCTTCTAATATTTCTTTTTGCTTAGTATCTAAATTTTTTCCTGCACGATTAATATAAAAATTAAGCATGCTCATTGCAGAAGCAAAAGGTGTAGCTTTTCTCCGCGTGCTATTTTCGGCTGAAAATTTCAAAGATTCGGCAATTTTCTCGGGGTCATCCCAAGTAAAAACTCCTTCTTCCAGATCCAGCGCAATTGAGTGTTTTGTAACTTCTCCAGACCAATTTTTCTTTTTCATCAGGATTCTTTTTTCTCTATCTCGTCTATCTTGATTATTGCCAACTCTACTAATTCGATAATTCGCGGATCTAAAATAAATTCATATTTATAAGATGATCTGTGTGTATTGGTGAATATTTTCAAAGCTTGAGGATTATTTTCAGAAAAATGATTAATTACTAATTTACAAACGTCCCGCATTTCCTCTTCCTCTTTAGGAAAATTACAACTATTAAGATTACTTGATCTTCCTAAAGTTTGTTCAAGCGCGCGATTAACTGCATCTTCTTCACCCCGAAGTCGAAACCCTTTCTGATTAGATTCAATATCATCTTTTAGATAATAATTTTTAAAAGACTCAAATTTTCCAACTACATTCTTTAATATTTCATCACTAGTTAGTTCTTTGACATCAGATAATGTATTTGTTGTCTCCATTACCCAATTTTAACAAATTTTCGATATTTTAATTACGGGAGGTATTAATAAATCACTTCTGGAGTAAAATAGGTAGTATCCCGCTTATTTTACTGCAACAAAATGACCCATCAGGCTGGATCGTAAAGAATTGCTCCAGATACCCGAATGGGTCATTTTTGCTTTTTCTACTGAATCACCAACTTAGAAGAATAGTTTATCGCTCTTAAAGAATCCTTAACCGGTGACAGATCCTCAGCCATCTGTTTTACATGCTCTAACTTTTCCTTTGGAGCGTTGCTTTTAACGTAATGGGTTACCCGTATATTTTGGAATCCCGGTCGTACTTTACCCGCTTCCGGCAATCCAAGCATACCTTGAGGATCAAGGTCGCCCTCAACTTCTATTCTTACACTTTCAAGTGGAACGCCAAGAGCGGTACCGTTGACACCCCAGCCACCAGCAATGCAGTGACCCAAAGCAGAGAGGGTTATCTCTACCGCAGATGGTCCATTATCGGTACCGAGGAACTCTTTAGGGTGATCACCCTCAATCTTGAATGTCTTGTGTTTGAGCGTTGTCCCACCAACCTTAAATTTACCGGTTTCCGCTACGACATTGAAACCACTCTTCCATGAGGTATTAGCATAAAATGTCGATTGGAATCCCGCAGGGTTACGTTTAACTTCATCAACCAACTTCACAATATCGTTAACCTCTAATCCATTTACTTTTGCCATGTTGTTTTTCACCCCCTTTCTCGATAAATCTGTACAATCTTTACTTCTTTACTTAAAATAAGTCATACAGACTGGTCTGTCAATAGTCAAAATTAAAGAGAGTTACTATGTTTGAGATGTAGAACTGAAGAACTACTTAAGAAGTTGTGTCAAAAATTATTGTGGACCGATAAGAGATTTGACTGCTTCCACAGCTCTACGGCTGGGTTGGGCGTCCTGGCTTGTTTCACTAAATGCAATCGCCCCTACGACTATCACAAGGTAGCTATTGGTAACGCCAGAAACGTCCAAATGGCGGTAGCGTTTTGGATCGGAATCAATAAGCTCCTGCGTCAATTGTGCAATCAGGCCACCGAGGACTTCGTAATGTTTTTTTGCCATTTTGCGAAGTTTGCTACGTTTATCGGGCACTTCAGAAACCATGTTTAAAAAACCGCAACCGCGCAGTTCATTCGATTTGATCCAAGGTTCAATCCACTTGATCACCGCAAGAAAACGGTCATAAGGCGTTTTCCTTTTGTCAACAAAGGCAAGAAGATTCCCCGCTTCCCGAGCATGAAGGTCTTTAAGGTAGGCAAGCGCCAAGGCTTCTTTAGTTGGAAAATGATAGAAAAAACTGGCTTTAGCTACCCCCGCCTTCTTAATAATTTCGTTTGTTCCGGTAGATCGGTAGCCCTGTCGGTAAAAAAGATCCGATGCTGTCTTTAAAACCCGTATCTTCGCCGAATCCGATGTCTGAGCTTTATTCACGCCCTTATATTAAACCAAACAGACTTGTCTGTCAAAAAGTGTAGCTGAGCAGTTCGGTCTAGTACCATTCGAGCCTATAACTGATCAATTACCAACAGGTTTTAGAACTCGTAATTCAATATTTGTCGCACCAAATTTTCCTTCATATTCTCTTGATATTTTCCATGCCTGAGGATTTTGCTTTACAGCTTCAAAGTAATCAGAAATATTAAATTTGTCATCAAAATAGACTCTTTCTATAAATCGGTCTTTTTCGATAAATTGTCTTCCAATAACTTGCTCTCCCTCAACTTTATATAATTCATGTTTCTTGGCGCCGAATTTACTAAATGTAGGACCGGCAATTTTATTAAACCACGTAACAAAATCTTTCTGTTTTTCCTTAGGAATTGTCATCGACCATTGTAAAATTTTCATATTTGCTGCCCAGCCACGATTCGAACGTGGATTAGATGGTTCAGAGCCATCTGGCCTACCATTAGCCGACCGGGCAATACAAATAATATCTCTGTTTACCTTATATTTTAGCCCTTTTTTTCTTCCACGCCAAACAATCCATAATACTGACTAAAAAAGGGATTATGGAAATTTAACCGACTTTTCGGGTTTGAAGTTTAATAACGGTTTCCGCCGCTTCTTCTGGGTCTATCAGATCCTCCACCTCTTCTAAAATCTCCACCACCTTCTCTAGGTTCCTGTGGTCTTGCGTCAGCTACTGCAATTGTCCTTTCGTCAAGAACTTGACCGTTAAGCTTTTTAGCTTCCTCAGCCTCCTTCTCATTAGACATTTCTACAAAACCGAAGCCTTTTGACCTTCCACTATATCTATCTGTAATAACTGTTGCCGAAACTACTGTACCAGCTTGAGCGAAAAACTCGCGAAGTTTATCATCGGTTGTTCCCCAAGACAAACCTCCAACGAATAGTTTAGATGCCATAAATTATCACCTCCATTCTATCTTGCTCACGTTCTTTTACTATTTAAGGTGTTTATGCTGAAAACAATTCCTACTAAGGTTTAAGTCTCAGAAAACAAAACCTGTAAAAGAAAAAGTGTAAACCTAATTAGGTATTATACCAAATGCAAAGATTAAATGCGAATACTTAAAAGTTTTCTTAAGAAGTTTGGGAAACCACTGATCTTTTTCTCCTTTAATTTGAAGCCTGATTTATTCCAAACCGAAAGTATAACCCACTCGTTTTTGTCATTTTTCTTTGCCACTACTTCAACAACTTGACTTCCGAAGTTTCTTTCATAAACAAAGGCATGTTTTGACTTGGAAAATCTTGACTTATCGGGATTTTTCAATGTAGCCCAAGCATCACCCTGTTTAATCTTCCGATCCCGAAGACGGGATATGGCATGGTTCGTCCAAATTACCCCACCGTAATTTTTATTCATGGAAAGATGGCTCGATGGTTATATGGCTACACAATTGTTTCTTAAAAACCATTTAGCAATTTAACTATTTTATTTCTTCCAATATTTCTTTTTCTAAAAGCTTTATCTCTTCCCGAATCACACCTTCTATATCGCCCTCTATCTTTTTATTTAAAAAATGGATTATCCTTTCATCATGCGGGGATTGATGAAACATTTCCAAAAAATTGTGATGATGTTCGGCGGGTAAACTGTCCAATATACATCCCAAAATCCGATGATGTAAAATCTCATCAATGAGTTGCCACAACTCTTCCTTCTCTTCCGGAGATTCGGCAACTTCTTTTATCTCTGTTTCAAGATCTTCAAGAATTATTAAGTGATCGAAAAATAACTTCGACATAATCAATTATACTCAACAGGTCCCAACGGAACCTTATTTTCCGGATCGTCGACAAAAAATACAATAACGGGTCCTTTTTTGTATTTTACCCCACCGAGATAATGCATTACCTCAGGACTACCTCCAAATTGTTTGCCTGTCCAGGCAGCAGGACCGGAATCGGCAATTACGGCAATAATAGCTTTCCCATTTACCGTATTCACAATTAAGACCTTTCTGTGTTTATACCAGTCTTTAAGGTACGGCTGCCGCCTGCTCCAGTCGGGCAAGTATAGAGTCTGAACTACAGCATACCAACGCTCTTTTTCTTCTAAGTCTTTTGTTAAAGTTTGTCTGGAACTTGCAAAGTAGCCAAAAGCACCGAGACCAGGTGCCATTCCTTCTTTTAAAATCTCGCTTTCACCATGTTCCTTTAAAGTATCACCTGGAAAGCGGCGCAAATGCTGCTCAGCTCCAATAAACCCATAAGTTGAATTAAGGTGTTCTCCTTCAAGGGCCGCTCTTGCAGATACTCCCAAAACGTTACGAAAAACCTGTTCAAGTAACTTTTCTTCGTCCCTTATTAAGGGTCTTGGACGTTTAGGAAGAGTCGATTTTAAAGTGTCTGCGAGCATTTTTTCTTTCTCATCCTTTTTTCCTTCCAACTCCGGTAACCTGAGTTTTTCTATAATTTCGGAAGGAGTCGGAAGATATAAATTCGATGGAGAAGAAAGAAGAAGCGTCCCGGCAAGGGCACTTGTACTTAAAATTTTTGCCGAGTGGTCACGAATTTTTGACAGTTCAAGCGCCTTTGATTTAAAAAACGCATCAACATGCGGATGTTTTTCCAAAAGCCTTCTGCTTGACTCAAAATGCTTTAGCTTAAGCCTATTTCGCAGCTCTTCGGAAGTAATTCTCGGCTTATATTTGTGGGCAGACATTATAAATAAATCAAAAATGAAAAATCAAATAGCAAAAATACATATTAAAGAATTAAAAATATTTTTAAGTTTTTTAATTTGTATATTTAATTTTTAATATTTAATATTTGATTTAGAACCTAGAACAGCCTTCAGTCTTTTTAGAACCTCATACTTACCTAAAATCACAATTGACTCATTAATGGGCGGAGTAAATTTACTTCCCGTCACTGCGATACGGAAATCCATGAAAAATTCTCCGGTTTTAAAATTTTTCTCCTTTACGGCGGATAACAACCCTTCATCAATATCGCTCTTTCCCCATTTTTCCAAGCTTTCTAAAACTTCGACTGCCATAGACAAGTGATTCTTCCAATTATTACTCAGTATCTTTTTGTCAACCTTGGGTTTTTCAAAGAAAAATCCAGCTAAATCTGCAAATTCTTTCAAAGTCTTTATCCTTGTCTGAAGCAGGGGAAGAATTTTTTCAATTACTGCTGCGTCATATTTTCCGCCAAAAAATTTAAAAATTTGAGATTTGAGACCCGCCTTGCCGTCGGGCAAATCTGAGATCTGAGATTTTTGAATATACTGACTATTCATCCAGAGAAGCTTGTTTCTATCAAAAGCGACTAAATCAGTTTTATGAATTTTTTCGATTGAAAAATCCTTTACAAATTCGTTAAGAGTGTATATTTCCTTATCCGTACCCGGATTCCAACCCAAAAACATTAAGAAATTAAGTACTGCTTCAGGAAGATAACCCTCGTCCAAGAATTCTTTTGCCGCGACAGCTCCAAACCTCTTCGACAATTTTTTTCCCGCTCCCATTTCTTTAAGATTAGGAATATGAGCAAAGTAAGGCATATCCCACCCAAAAGCTTGATACAAAAGTACGTGTTTGGGCGTGGAAGGAATCCAATCGTTACCCCTCATAACATGGGAAATCTCCATCAGATGATCATCGATAACAACTGCAAAATGGTAGGTAGGAAAACCATCTGATTTAATAAGTACCTGATCATCTATATCACTGGAAGGAACTGATATGTCACCGATAACCAAATCATTAAAAGTGATTTCTTTGTTATCCGGAACTTTCATTCTGATTACATATGGCACTTTATCTTTGAGTTTCTTTTCGATTTCGCTTTTATCAAGTTTTAAACAAAGCCTATCATACTTAGTAGAAACTACATGTCGAGCCTTTTGTTCCTCACGCATTTTTTCCAAGCGCTCTTCAGTACAAAAACAATAATAAGCTGCACCTTTATCAAGAAGAATTTGAGCGTGTTTCTGGTAAATTTCAAGCCTCTGAGACTGAAAATAGGGTTCATGAGGGCCTCCTACTTGTGGACCTTCGTCCCACACCAAGCCATAAGATTTAATAACCTCTAAAATTCTGTCGGTGGCACCCGCAACAAATCTTTCTCTATCCGTGTCCTCGATTCTTAGAATAAAGTCTCCGTTATATTTTTTGGCAAAAGCCCAATTGTAAAGAAGCGTTCTAATGTGTCCAATGTGGTATTCACCTGTCGGACTTGGCGCCATTCGAGTTCTTACTCTTTTTTCCTCCATCCTGATTGAATTTTAGCACTCTAGGATTGTATACTCAAAGGAGCAAGAATGAATCTCATTGGAAATTAGAAATTTGAAATTAGAAATTGGAGCGTAAGCGACTATATGGCTTCCTTAACCCAAATATCAATCACCTCAAGAAGAGTAATCCGCTACGGAATTTATATAATAATTCTTATTGTTATCGGAAGATTTGTTTTTAATATTGGAGCTACCGTTTATAGAAGACTTGTCCCACCTCCAAAACCCAAGCCGACCACCGCCTTTGGCAAACTTCCCAAATTGCCTTTTCCGCAAAAGCCTAATCCAACGATTAATTACGCTTTGGAACTCCCTGAAGGAAAACTGCCGGAGATTGCTGAGCTTACGGAAATCTATACCATGCCTCCATTTGTAACTAATATAAAAGCACTTGAGGATGCCAATGAGAAAGCTAATTCTTTGGGTTTTAAAACGGAAGGAAAAAGAGTCGTCGAAAGTATTCCCAACGTCTACATTTTTGAAAAAGGATCTTTACCTTCAAAACTTACTCTTAATATCATCACCGGAATCTTCTCTATGAGTTACAATATCGAAGAAGATCCGCTTATTCTCCAGGGAGTTCCTCCTGCACCCGAGGAGGGTACTCAAACTGCACGGGATTTATTACGAAACGCAAAACTTTTGGCCGAGGATTTGAAAGAAAGTCCTTTTACTCACCAGTTTTTAAGATACGAGGCAACAAACTTTAATTCGGTATCATCTTTGTCCGAATCAAATCTCATTAAAATCAATCTTTTTAGAAAGGGGTATGGAATAAATGATAGTATCCAAAGCGTTACCCCCGATATGCCCGAAGCAAACGTCTGGTTTATTATTTCGGGAGGACGCGGAGGACAAATAATTATTGGCGAATACCACTACTTTCCACTTGACGCAACTAAATTTTCCACATATCCACTTAAAAAGTCTGATCAAGCTTTCGAAGAACTAAAAAATGGAAAAGGTTTTATTGCAAACTTGGGTGATAATAAAGACAGCGCAACCATCCGCAAAGTTTATCTTGCCTACTATGACGCAGGACAATATCAGGAATATTACCAACCTGTGGTAGTTTTTGAAGGAGATAACAATTTTTTTGCCTATGTGCCGGCAGTGACAGACGAGTTCTACGGAAAGTAGGGTTTTTGAACACTTCTCCACTCGTAGTTTCCAAATATCCATTCAATTAAGTTTGAAGTTTCTCCAAATCTGTCATTACTTCCCAGAACTGCAATCATAACTTTTCTGTCGCCTCTCTCAACATAGGTGACCAAATTTTCCTGGGCGTTTTCAGTCCAGCCGGTTTTGACACCCAAAACTCCTTCAACTTCTCCCAAAAGCTCATTAATATTCGTAAGTCTGTGGACAAACTTCTCATCACTACTTTTTACAACGGTTTCTTTAGTCCCCACAATCTTTCTAAAATAAGGATTTCTCATGGCGAAGGCGGAAATTCTTACCAAATCCCGGGCTGAGCTTACATGGCTGCTTCCATCAAGTCCGGTTGGGTTAGTAAAGTTTGAATTGTGAAGGTTCAAGTCCCTCGCCTTTAAATTCATGGCAGTTACAAATGATCCTCTCCCGCCCGGATAATTCTTAGCCAAAACTTCAGCAGCATCATTTGCGCTATAAACTAAAAGTCCGTATAAAAGATCATTTACTTTTATTTTTTCTCCAATTACCAATCTCATTTTTTGTCCTTCCACATTTACTTCGGGTCCGACTGTCAGAACCTCATCAGGATGATAATAGTCAATAGCAACCAAAGAGGTTACTATTTTTGTTGTTGAAGCGGGTAAAAGCGACGTGTCGGGATTTTTTTCATAAAGGGAAACTCCTGAATCCACGTCAACCGCCAGTACGGAATAAGCGGAAAGTACAGGTAATGAATCACTCCTTGTTAAAACGGGCAGGGGTACTAAACTTATTTCATCATTTATCAATCGAGTCGGGTTTGGGCTACTAGGCTCTTGGGGTTTAACATTAAAGGAATTGATGGCAAGCGTCGAAGTTGCAATAAAGAAAAAGGAAATAATTGCCAAATATAAAAGTTTCATATAAAAATAGGGGTTATTTTTTTCCTATTTTAATTCCCAACTCTTCAAGCTGTCCCTGAGAAGCTTCGCTTGGTGCATCCATTACAGCTGTCTGGCCTGACGCCGAGGTCGGAAACGCCATAACTTCCCGAATACTCGGTTCTCCAAGCGTAACGTAAGTGAATCTATCAACTCCGGGGGCTATTCCTCCATGAGGCGGAACTCCATATTTAAATGCTGTCAACATATGTTCAAATTCTTTTTTCTGCTTTTCCGAAAATCCGATAAGGTCAAAAATCTTTGCCTGTATTTCCGGCTGATGAATCCTGATACTTCCACCTCCAACCTCATAACCATTAAGTACCATATCATGCTGAAGTCCGCGAACTTTAGTCGGATCCGTTTCAAGAAGAGAAATATCTTCAGGATGTGGAGCAGTAAACATATGGTGTGATGGTGCAAATTTGGAAGAACCTGAACCGTAATAAAAATCTTCTTTGGATTGCTCTGAAAATAGCGGAAAATCAATTATCCAGGCAAAAGCCAACTCATCAGGATCATTTTTATTCTTCCTTAAATCAGGCTTGTCGCTTTTATATTTAGAAATGGCGTCTTTATGGGAAATTCTTGGCCATGGAGATTTGGTTATTTTCTTTTCCGGAAACACTTCTTTTACAAGCTCCGTAAATAGCGCTTCAGTAAGATTAAGTATGTCTTCCTGAGTTATAAAGGACATTTCAATATCAAGTTGCGTAAACTCACCATATGCTCTGTCGCGTCGAGGATCTTCGTCCCTGAAACATCTTGCAAGCTGAAAATACCTTTCAAAACCGGCGACCATCAAAAGCTGTTTGTACTGTTGCGGGCTTTGAGGGAGAGCGTAAAACTTTCCGCGCTGAAGCCTGGAAGGAACCAAAAAGTCTCTTGCTCCTTCGGGAGTCGTCTTTGTCAAAATGGGTGTTTCGATTTCCACAAAATCACGCTCTAAAAGCCATCTGCGCATGAAGTTTGCAACTTTTGAACGAATTCTTAAATTGCGTGCCATTCTCCTTCTTCTTAAATCCAAATACCGATATTTCATTCTTACCTCTTCCTCGATATCATAACCGTCTGTATCTAATGGAATCGGAATTTCGCTTGCGGAAGAAACCAATGAAAGTTCTTCTATCTGGACTTCAACTTTACCCGTATCTAAATTCTGGTTTATGAGTTTTTCGGGACGGTCTGTAACTTTCCCGATAACTTCGATAACGCTCTCAACCGTAACCTTTGGCAAATTGTTGCCCACACATTGCAACTTCCCGCTTCTATCCCTTAAATCAATGAAGGTAATCTTTCCGTGATCCCGAATTGAATCAATCCAACCTTGAAGTTTCACTTCTTCACCAACTTTTTTTAATGTTTCAACAACTAACGTTCTCTCCATCTTCGTATTTTAACTCTTTAAGCCTTCCTTTCTCAAATGTTTCTCGATTTCGCGACGGGCTTCGGTTGTAACAACAAACTCCAGCCAGTCATGGCTTGGTTTTCTTTTTTCTTTGGATTTGATAATCTCGACAACGTCGCTACTTTTTAATTTATACGAAAGCGGAATCATTTTCCCGTTGACTTTGGCTGCTTTTATGTATGCTCCTAAGTCTGTATGCACGGCAAAAGCATAGTCAACGGGGCTTGCATTAATAGGCAGATCAAAAACGTCGCCCTTAGGTGAAAAAACAAAGATTCTCTCTGCCAGTGCATCAAATTTTACCGCTCTTATAAATTCATCGCTGTCCGCCTCTTTTTTCTGCCAATCAACAAGCTGTTTTACCCAATTTATTTTTTCAGTAGGTGCAAAAAATCCCCGTTCTACAACTTTATCGCTGGCTTTTCCGCTTTTCATCAATGAATAATACCAGTGTGATGCAAGACCGTATTCATTTTCCTCATACATTTCAAAAGTCGCTATTTGAACCTCAACTATCCTATCTCCCGGTCCGAAGACTTTTGTGTGAATGGAACGGTATCCATTGGGTTTAGGTTGGGAAATAAAATCAGAAATTGCTATCTGGGGTACGGGTTTATAAGTATTATGTACAATTCCAAGCGCTGTATAACAATTTTCAACAGTTTCTACCAAGATCCTTAATGCAACAATATCCTGTATTTTTTCAAAATCCCAGTTTATCTCCGAACGTTCTAATTTTCTCCAAAGCGAATAAAGATGTTTTTTTCTGGAGTGAATTTTTGCCCGTATACCCTGAATACCCAATTTTTTATGTAAAACCCTTTTCATCTTTTTAATATGATCTTCTGCCTTTTTATATTGAGGTTTAGATAACTCACTAACCTTTTTATATTCATCGGGATAAACATACGGGAAGGCCAGATCTTCCAGCTCACTTTTTACCTCCCCAATTCCAAGTCTTTCTGCTAACGGAGCAAATACTTCCAAAGTTTCTCTTGCAATTCTTTTTTGCTTTTCTTCCGACAAAAATTCCAGTGTACGCATGTTGTGAAGTCTATCGGCAAGCCTCACAAATACGACCCTCAAGTCCTTTGCCATAACCAGAAGCATCTTTCTCAAGTTATCAACAAATTCCTCGTCTTTGCTTCCTCGAAGCTTTAACTTACTAATGTCGGTAACACCGTCGACAAGGTTAGCCACGTCCTCACCGAATTCGTCGACAAGCTCTTCTTTTTTAATGCCACAGTCCTCAATTGTATCGTGCAAAAGTCCTGAAGCTATAGATATAGAGTCAAGTTTCCAGTCCGCCAGAATGTGGGTAACTGCCAATGGATGAGAAATTGTGGGATCACCCGACAACCTTTCCTGGCCGTAATGGGCCAATTTCGCAAATTCCCATGCCTTTGAAACCAATTCAAGATTGGGATTGGGGTTATAATGTTTTATTTTTGTAACTAGTTTTTTATATTCTTCTTCCATATCACAGATTTCTTAGATCACATTTTTATATCTTTCACCTTTAATTGTAAGCTTTTATTGCCATTCCAAGCGTCAGCAGTTATATTGTAGGCAATATCAATCTTTTTATTGGATGAAAGCTTAGGAAACATTTCCCCTTTCCCAAAAGCTATGGCACCAAACTTCTTATCACCCTTCTCAAGAGTAAGTTTCAAATGTTTTCCATCATTACCTACGGTCCGTGCGTCAATAATCCCTACGCCATAAGTAGCAAAAGTGGGTGTCGAATTCCCGATTCCAGTTGGCTCAAACTCGCTCAATTTATCGGCAAGTTCCAAACTCAAAACGCCAAAATCAATTTCCGCATCAATCTTAAGCTTCCTGGTTAAGATCTCGTCCGTTAATAACGGTGACGTTATTTCTTCAAACTTTTGACTAAATATTTCGATTTTATCTGTTTCTATGCTAAAACCGGCCGCCATGGGATGACCTCCACCGCCGAGAGTAATGTTATCAAGTTTTCTTATCGATTCGATAATATTAAATCCAGAAATAGAACGGGCCGACGCTTTTGAGATCTTCTGGCCTTTTGATAAAACTATCGCCGGCCTGTAAAATTCTTCAACTAACTTTGAAGCAGCCAGCCCAATAACTCCCTCATGATAATCGCCAGCTATTACTATCGTCCCCCTAGCGAGTTTACCCTGAGCAAGGCGCATGGCGTGCAAAACTACCTCCTCAACTACTCTTTGTCTTTCTCTATTTGTTCTTCCAAGAAACTCGGCAAGTTCCTTTGCCTTTAAAGCGTTTTTTGTACATAAAAGCCGCAATGAATCAATTGCATGTTCCATTCTCCCCATTGCATTAATGCGTGGTGCAATAACAAAATTTACTTCATAAGTTCCCACTTGCCTCGCCGTAGCCTTTTTGCGGAGGCGGGTTTGACTATCAACTAAACCAGCCTCCTCGAATAAGGCCAGTAATCCCGGTCTTTGTGTAAAATTTAATGCCTCCAGACCGTATTTTGCAAAAGAACGGTTTGGACCAAGCAAAGGTAGTTGATCCGCAATTGTTCCAATGACAGCAAGTTCTAAAGAACTTTGTAGCTGGTAGCTTGTAGCTGGTAGCTTGGCTAAAACTTCTCTTGCCAAAATCCAAGCAATACCTGAGCCACTAATCTTATCCGTATGAATAATGGAGAATGCTTTCGGAAGTTTCTTTCCGGGTTGATGGTGGTCGGTAACAATCACATCAATACCAAGTTTGTTTGCAATATCAATCGCGTTTGACGCGACAATCCCATTATCGACAGTAATTATTAATTGGAGATTTGGATGTTTGGAGTTTTTGAGTTTTTCAACGCTTTCAGCGTTAATCCCATACCCCTCATCGAATCTGCTTGGAATATATGGATAAACAGTCTTGGTGAGTGAATACAAACATTCCCATAAAATCGCTGTTGCACAAATCCCATCAGCATCATAATCGCCATAAATTATTATTTCCTCGTCCTTTTTAATGGCTTCCTTAATCCTTTTTATTGCTTTTGACAATTCTTTTTCACTTATACTTAAACTTTTAACTGCTATCTTTTCTGGTGGTGTTGGATTGAAAAACTTCCTTTTTTGTATTTCAGTCTTTAATCCCCTGTTTTCCAATAAAATATCAACCACATCTTTATTCTTAAGTTCTTTAATTCTTAAGTTTTTTAGTTTTCCAACTATTTCCCACTTTAAATTTTTGTCATTCATGTTCCTATATTACCATTCGCGTCATTCGCATGCATTCGTCGAGTCTGACTCGATTCGTGTATTCGTATCGCATAGAATATAATAAATAATATGAAACTGGAAATACCCACGCAGGTTGCGAAAATATTAGACAAGTTCGAGAAGGCAAACTACGAAATTTATATCGTCGGCGGAGCAGTACGTGACATTCTGATGGGAAAGTCTGTTTACGATTGGGACTTCACAACAAATGCTACTCCGGATAAAATGCTCAAAATTTTTCCCGATGCTTTTTACGACAATGTTTTCGGAACAATTGGGATCTCTTCCGATATTGAAGGTGAAAGGCCGTATGAAATAACCACTTTCAGAACCGAACACGGCTATTCGGACGCGAGACGGCCGGACAAAGTCGAATGGGGAAAAACATTGGAGGAGGATTTGAAAAGACGCGATTTCACAATCAATGCGCTTGCATTGGATATTACTGATCACCGATCACCGACCACCGATCACACTTTAATAACAGTTGAAGCTAAAATTATTGATCTATTCAATGGCCAATCCGATATAAAAAAGAGGCTCATCCGTGCTGTAGGAGATCCCAATGAGCGTTTTTCCGAAGACGCACTAAGAATGATGCGCGCCATTCGAATCGCGGCGGAATTAGGTTTTACAATCGAAGAAAAAACGTTTGAAGCAATTAATGTAAATGCTACTTTAATCAATAAAATTAGTAAAGAGAGGGTTAAAGACGAGCTCTTGAAAATACTTGCTTCCCCTAATCCATATGATGGAATGCTGCTTTTCAAAAATTCACTTTTGATGCAGGAAATTTTACCTGAAATGGAGAAAACTTTCGGAGTTGAACAAAAATCTCCGGGAAGACACCATATTTATGATGTTGGAACCCACAGCATGCTTTCTCTAAAGTACGTCGCAGAAAAAAACAAGAATCCGATTGTACGACTGGCAACTTTAATTCATGACATCGCCAAACCTATTACTTTCAAAAAATTAGAAACTGGCACAATCACTTTTTACAATCACGAAATCTTGGGGGCCATAATTGCTAAAAGGATTGCCGATAGACTCAGGTTTTCTAATAAAGAGAAGGATAAGTTTTACCGACTCGTTCGCTGGCATCAGTTCAGTGTGGACGAACATCAGACAGATTCGGCTTTAAGAAGATTTATCAGGAGAGTTGGACTTGAAAATCTTGCTGATATATTGGATTTAAGAACCGGAGACAGACTCGGAGGCGGCGCAAGAGAAACTTCATGGCGTCTTGAAGAATTTAAAAAACGCCTCATCGAAGTACAAAAACAACCATTTACCGTCCATGACTTGAAAATAAAGGGTAATGACGTAATGGAAATTATGGGAATTCCACCTGGACCCAAAGTTGGGGAAATCCTTCAAAAACTTTTCGATGAAGTCGTTGAGAAGAAAATGGATAATGAAAGATCGGATTTACTCAAAAGACTAAACGAATTGAAATGACTTCATTAAATAAAATTGTCGGAAAATTAATTCAGAGTTATAAAATTTTTGATTCGAATTTAACCCAGATTTTAAACCAATACACTCATAATTTTAATCCCTACAAAAACCCTGCATTGATAGCTACCTACTTTACACAATTTTTTAAAATAATTTTTTATTCTCTCATCGTTATGATCCCGTTTTTATCTCTTAAAATTCTTCACCCTTATAACAGAAAAATATCGGCTGTAATAATTATTTTACTTGCGGCGATAGCTTTCTCTTTAATGGGAATTATACTTGGCTTCATCCAACTTGCTTTTACTTAAGGGAGTGTTTCACAAACGCGTCCGTCTCCATCTCGATCCAATTTATGAATATCATTGGAAGTTCCCCCGCAGGATTCAAAAACTGACTGCGCTTCGGCTTGAGTTTTAAAATCAGTACAATTATATGAATTAGAAGAACAGTTTAAGTCTAAGTTTAAGTTCTGACTTGAATTGGCAGAACCATCAGTTTTTTCTTCTCTTAAACTTGGACTTATTCTTAAACTTTCGTTACATTTTCCCCATAATCCACGTTTATTTTCTCTTGCATCTTTTTCGGCTTCTTTAAATAGTTCCGAGTACTTTACGTCCGGTGGATATGTGTAGGAGAATGCAAATCCATCTCTAACTAATGTTTCATTAATAAAAGTGTCTCCGACATAAACATAACGTAATAACCTTCCATATCTATCTCTCTCTGAAACATCTTTTTTCAATCGAATTTCTTTACCTAACACTAGCTCTATATTTTTCTCTGTCGATTCTTTTGAAAAGCATTCTCTTCCCTGAGAAACTTCAGGAGTATCGATTCCGATATATCGGACTGTTTCACTATTTTCCAAAACAATCGTATCCCCGTCGATCACTTTTATTACTTTTTGCAAATCGATTTCTTCTTCGGCTCCGATAACTTGAGCATTATTATTTTCATCTTTTATAAGCTCAGATATCTCGTTCTCATCCGAAAGCTCTTTAAGAGTAGGCTTTTGAGCTTTATAAGTAAGAATAAAAATGAAAATTAAATTAAGTAGAAGCGAACCAATAAGAAGGTGCTTTCCTCTAAGCATTTTTAAATTACTTTTTTAGATGTAATTTCTTTGAAACTTCATCCAAAGTAACAAGAAGAGGAACTGCCACAAAAGGTGAAGAATATGTTCCCAAAATCGTTCCTACGAAAAGTGCAACTGCAAACCATTTGATTGTTGAGCCGCCCAAAAGTACAAGCGCAACAAGCATGAAAATTATTGTAAATGAATTATTAAGAGAACGAACCATCGTTTCTGTTATAGCTTTGTTTGCAAGATCATATAACGTACCCCCATATCTTTTTTGAGACTCACGAATCCTGTCGTAAACAACAATTGTGTCGTGAACAGAAAAAGATAAAGTTGTGAGAACAGCTGTTACAAAAAGAAAATCGGTTTCGGCATTAAATAAATAACCAAACAGCGCGAATAATCCAACTAAATTAAAGGTGTCATGAAACATTGCCAAAATCGCGGAAGTTCCAAATTTCAAACTTCTGAATTGGTATGCGACCCAAAGAAGAATCCCGAAAGAAGCAATAAATATTGCATAAAAGGTTTTCTTGACCAACTCTGGTCCAATTGACGGCCCAACGGTCTCAAACCTAAGTTCTTCTCCTCCAACTCCTTTTGTCATTTCCTCGAGAACGGTTTTTAATTTTTCCTTCCCCCCTTCATCAATTGGAGCCATCCTGATAATATATTGCATCTCTCCCGTCGACTGGACCGAGGCAACATCAATTCCAACATCTTCGAGTTTAGCCGTCATCTCTTCAGTGGAAATGGATTCCTCAAAGGCATATTCAGCGATTGTCCCACCTTTAAAATCAACGCCAAGAATAAGTCCCCACTTAATGAGACTAAAGAGGCCTATGGCGCTCAATAGTCCAGAAAAGGCAAAGTAAATTTTTTTGTATTTCATCCAATCCATATTATTCAGGTAAAAGGCAAGAGGTAAAAGTCGGAAGTTTCACTTCTTTTACCCTTCACCATTTACCTTTTACCTTCTCTAATAAATACTCTCAACAAATTTCTGCTGACAACTATTCCTGTAAAAAGACTTATTAATATTCCCAAAGAAAGCGTTATTGCAAATCCTCTTACAGGGCCCGAAGTATGTAAAAATGAAAAATCCAAGGGATTTGCCAACACAAAAGCAGTTACCAGCGTTGCAATATTGGCATCTCTTATCGAGTCCCAAGCTCTCCCAAATGAAACTTCAAGCGCATCTATCAATTGACGTTTACCCCTCTCTTCTTTTAACCTCTCAAAAATTAAAATATTGGAGTCAACTGCCATTCCGACTGATAATAGGAATCCAGCAATGCCGGGTAAGGTAAGTACGACCGGAATTAGTTTATAAAGTGCCAGAGTAATTACTCCAAAAACAATAAGAGCAAAATTGGCAACTAATCCAAGCTTTCCATAAATCAAAAACATAAACAAAAGTACCATCCCCAGTCCTACCAACCCAGCGCGAACACTTTTTTCTATCGATTCGGCTCCTAAGCTTGCTCCTACCGTTCTTTGCTCGACTAACTTAACCGGGATAGGAAGAGCACCCGCATTTAATTGAATACTTAAATTTTTGGCTTCCTGAAGACTAAATTCACCTGTTATTATTGCTGAACCACCAGTAATTTTCTCCTGAACTACAGGGGACGAAACCGGACTTCCGTCAAGTAGTATTGGAAGAGGTTTATCAACATTCTTTTCTGTTAAATCGGCAAACTTTTCGCCTCCCTCTTGACTGAACACCAGTTGAACAACCGGCTTTCCCGTCTGCGTATCAAAAGTCACAGACGCCTTTTTCAAATCGGCTCCCGTTAGATTGGTTGGTTTAAAAAAGTCGGGCTCCTCCTGGGTTCCTATCTCGGCAAAGATAAGCTCGGCTGTTTGACCAATTAAACCGATCGCTTCCTTGGTGTCCTTTATGCCAGGAAGTTCGACAATAATTCTCTCCTTTCCTTCAAAAGAAGAGCTTTGGACATTCGGTTCTGAGATACCGAAAAGATTTACTCTTCGTTCTATAACCTCCTTAAGGGCCGTAATCGCGTCTTTTCTCTCGCTTTCATCAATTTTTGAAACGTCTGCTTCAAAAACTAGGTGTGATCCCCCTGCAAGATCGAGTCCCAAAACCAAATCGAAGTTTCTTTGAATAATAATCCTTCCATAGGAAATGTTAATATCACGTCGGATAAATTTTTTTCCAAACAAACTAACTTCTTTGGGTAAACTAATATACCCTGCGATTAAGGTTAGAAAAAAAATGAGAATAACCTTTCTTAGAGGTGTAAACATAATAAATAATAAATGAAGTTATCCGACAAGCTCTTCTTCATTCCCTATTATCATAACTCGACTTCCTGCCAATATGCCAAGTAAAAATGGATCCCTTCTTTTTTTTCTGAATTCAAATTCTTCTTTGCTCATTACAGTATAATTTATTTCTTTTCCCCTTTTTGACTCTTCACGACGTATAAGGGCTGCAAGTTCGGGTAATACGACTTCTCCTACGACTAAAATGTCTACTTCTTCCTCTTTCTTCCTATCTTTCTTTCTTGTGAACTTTCCGGAAAACATCACCAAATTTAGCTTTCCTACTTTGGTTCTATTACTTATTATATCTGCTCCCAAACCGGTTGTTTTGGAAACCATCGACAAAAGATCCTCAAAAAAGGGATAATCGTCCCGAATCCAGTAATAGACTCTGTTTCCCCTTGGTTCCTTTCTTAGTAATCCTCCCGTCTCCAGCCTCTCAAGTTCGCGTCTGACCGCATTTATCTCTTCCTTTATTTCCCTAACGATACCCCGAACATGATACATCTCGGTCGTATCTGACAAAAAAAGTTCGAGTATCTTTATTCTTACTCTAGAAGTAATTATGTCGGCTAAATCTGCCATGTAGCTTTTGAGGCAGGATTAATATTTAATTTCATTACCATCTGGAATCGCTTCGATCCATATGGCTCCTTTTACAAAACTTACTTCAGCACCTCCTTTATCAAAAAAGCGTGTTCTGTCATCCTGAGTCCTTTTACGCCAAGTACCCTCAATTACGTCGCCGTTTTGGAAAATCAAAGCATCTCCCTCACCGATTGTTGTATAGAACATATGACCTTCTTTGTCAACGGGTCCTTTTTCGCGAACTTTCTGAACGACTACATTCGAAGTCGTAATCTGCTCCTTGGTTTCATGATCAGCATGTTCCTTTCCGCCACTAAATCTCAGGTATCTATTATTAGAAGCGTCGTATTTCCAAGAAACATCATACTCAGGTTTATTGCTCCAAAATTCAAAAGAGATTTCACTTGCTTTGGGACTTGCCAATGGTTTACCGTCGGAAAATCTCCATTTTACAAAGTTTTCATCCCATGTTTCCCCTTCCTCATTTTTATACCCAAATTCTCTTTTTACCCCCTCATCAAATATTTTGTCCGTATAACCTTCGTAAGAATGTTCCCAGGCCGCTTTTTCTCCAAGCCTATATTGATCTCTCTTAACGGCAGGATAACCTAAGTTTGTTCCCGCATCCATGGCATTTCCATTTGGAGCCCTCCAAGAAAGTTTGACCAATAGTTTGAGTGCATCAACTTCCGGTGCAACGTCTCCCCTTACTTTTATTCCACCCGGACAGTTGCTACAGATATTATTTGCTCCTCCTGAGTGGACTAATAGAGGATTATTGCTATATTCTGCCGCCCAATTAATAAAATAAACCCTTATGCTTCTGATTGGAGCAATTTTTATGTCCTGCGCAGAGGCCCCACAATAAAAAACCGACAAAAATCGGGTGATGCCACCTTCGGCAACAGCCTCATAAACGACATCTGCAAAGGATAATCCAGATTGAGGCCTTGACTCTAAATGATTTTCAATGACAGCGGTAATGGGCCGTCTCGTTTCCCAAATGTCTCTCTCAGGCTTGGAATACATTTTGCCGTTAATTGGACATTCTTCTGTTTTAGGTAAATTCGGATCAATCCTTCCTCTTCCTTCAGCAGTAGTCTTCGAGCTACCCGGCTCTCCTTTCAAAAAAGAAAATAGTGCCCATGAACTTCCGGCAGAAACCAGATATAAGCCCAGGAAACTCACTATGAGCATTAAATTTTTTGTATTTTTTACTTTTGAAATATTATCTTTCATTTTAAACTTTTATCTTCTGAGCTTTTTTAAAAGCACGTTTTTCTTCTTCGGAAAGTTCTAACTCACTTTTTCCCCTTTTGATATCTTTAACATATACCCTCGTTCTCTCGCGGGTATGCAAACCTGTAATAATTACCCCAGAATCTTTGGCATTCAAAAGTGCAAGTGAAAAACTATGATCTCCACCCAATTCTTTAAAAGGATTAAATCGCACCATGCCTAATTTCTGGATATGAAACTGAACGTCTCCTTCAAGACCAAAAAACTTACTTCGAAGCTCTTCTAATCCCTTCGCATTTATCTTTTCTCTTCTTACAATTTCCTCTAAGACGCTTACTAAATTCCCCCTATCAATTTGCTTTGAGAGCCTCTTGAAAAATCTGAATTCCCAAAAGGTAATTATGCTTAAAATTACTAGCCAGACAAAAAATCCTGCCAAAACAAAAAAAACGATCTCCATACTTCCAGCAATAAATTACCTTGGGTAAATAAATGACTCAAACATTTTTGCATCTGGAGCACTAGCTGTCAAGCCACAACCATATGAATTTGTTGTGGCGCAGACCCCGCACTCACGCCCTGCGATGCGAGGACGTAAACCTCGGGAGCAAGGAAGTGTAGTGCTGGGGTCAAGGAGGGTGTATTATAATATCCAAAATGGCCAAAAGACGTACAAGGAAACAAAAACAAGAAGCGAAACACACATTCACGATAAGCTGGAAACCTGAGGCTAAAAAAACTGATTCTGAACCTAGTGTCAAGAGGCAAATAGAAACTAACAAAAAAACAAAAAAAGGGGATGACTTAAAAACAAAACATTCCGATTACTCGGATCAAATCGTAAATTTAGCTTCGATTAAGAAAGATATCACAAAAAGCCTGATATTAGCAGTAATCATTCTAGCTTCAGAAGTGGTGCTATACTTACTATGGTAAATTAAAATACCTGTCCTAAGGAAGGGGGTGAAGCTTAATGTACTGCGTAAAATGTAGAACAAAAAGAGAAGGAAAAAATCAAGAAACCGTAACCATGAAGAATGGAAAGAAAGCAATGAGAGCTGTCTGTGAAGTTTGCGGAACTAAGATGTTCAAGATTTTGGGTAATGCCTAAGATCTAGTCCTTCTTGAAATATATTCCAAGAGCACTCTGAGTGGTGAGCGAATTACAATCCTGAGAGCAGTCGAAGGAGTCGAACCATCGAAGAGTTTCTCTTGGTTTGAAAATACTTCAAATGACAAATTATAACTTCGAAAAGGTCTTCAAAACTTTCCGTAAACATTACAATCAAGTTCCCTTGGAACTATTCAAAGATGATCCTTATAAAACCCTCATATCAACAGTTCTATCTTCGAGAACTAAAGATGAAGTAACTCTCAAAGCATCCAAAAGACTTTTTTCTAAAGCAAAAAATTTAGAGCAATTAGGTCAATTAGAAATTAGATCAATTCAAGGTTTAATATATCCAGTAGGATTTTATAAAACTAAAGCAAAGCATCTAAAGATGCTTGCATATAGGATTTTAGAGGCATTTAGAGGTGAAATTCCGGAAACCCGTGAAGAATTAATGAGTCTCCCCGGGGTTGGAAGAAAAACTGCAAATTTAGTCTTAAACCGTGCTTTTGGAATTCCTGCAATAGCGGTTGATACTCATGTTCACAGAATTTCTAACATGCTTGGTTGGGTAAAAACAAAAACTCCCGAACAAACGGAAAAAGAACTTGTCAAAATCCTTCCCAAAAAATATTGGAGCGAAATTAACAGACTCTTTGTATCCATCGGCCGTCAATACACAACCAAAAAAAGGCTCGAGGAATTTTTAAGAAAAGAAAGTCTAGATTTTAAAATGCAGTAATGGCAACCGCAAAAGTGTTTTGGGCGTAAATGCAACCCCAAACATATTCTCCACCGGTTAAAAGTTTTTTATGTCCTAAAGTATTCTCCCATAAACTTACTGTTTCTTCGGGAGTTTTCCCGCCGACCGCCAAAAATTCTGCCATGTTTGAGTACTTATCAAAAATCCATTTCAAGTCGGCTCGCCTTTCCTCCAAATTACTGAACCCAACATGCCCGTCCAATTTTCCTAAATCTAATAGTTCATTTAATCGAATCGAGGCAATTGTGCAAAGTTCATCTTTCTGGGAAAGAGGGTTTACTCCCAACTCAGTCCTTCTTTTGTTCACGGCCGCCCATAATTCAGGCCCGCCCCAAGAAACTTGTGGACTCACCGCCTTCGGAGGACTTTTAGTAGGTGCTACTGTGGGAGTCGGACTAACTCTATTCAGGCTCTGCCTTTTGATAAAATCTTCCAGGAAACTTGATATATCTGCCTCCGTTTCCCTTTGAGCCATTTTATAACCATTAACCATTCCCAAAAAATAGACCCCAAAAAGGGATGCAAAAAACAAAACAAAAGCAAATACCGTAAGAAAGGTTTTCAAAACGATTTTTAATGAAAATCTAATTCCCATATAATTTTTCCTCAGATAATTATCGTTACCGGCCCATCAAGTCTTGCTTCAATCTCCATATATTCACCAAACCTTCCTGTTTCCACGTCTACTCCAAACTCTTTTAAGCTTTCGATAAAGCGGTTATAAATTTTCTCCGCTTTATCGGGCTCGGCTGCTTTTATAAAAGAAGGCCTATTACCACCGGTAGTATCTGCGTACAAAGTAAACTGGGAAACAGCCAGCACCTTCCCCCCAACGTCTTTTACAGAAAGATTCATCTTTTCTTGACTGTCTGCCATTATACGCAGTTTTACAAGTTTTTCTGCTAGAATTTGCGCATCTTTCTCGCTATCATCCTTACCCACCCCAACAAGCACAAATAGCCCTACGTCAATCTTGCCTACAACATTTTTCTTAACTTTGACTGAAGCCGTCTTCACTCTTTGAACTACTAATCTCATACTTCATGTATCAAGGCTTTTTCTTTTCCAACAAATCCCAAAAATATCTGATCAGAAAGACTATCCAACCTATGGTAATTATCAAAAAAATGACGTTAAAAAGAACTCCCTGAGGTCTTAAATAAGCATAAAGAGCACCAATCGCAAAAATAAACAAAAATCCCCCCACAAAAACAAAATATTCTGCAAAAAACCGCCAGATTTTCTCTATGAAGCCCATACACTGACTATATCACAGGTTTATTAAAATTCCTCTTCACTTGAAGGTCTATATTGAAATGCCTCAGCTTTGTTATATGAATTTAAAGTTTCATTTATTCTATTTCTCCAATATATTCTCCTTCTTTTGGAAATCCACTGTTAAAATCTTTCAACAATTTTGGAGATAAAGATTTTGGTAATAGGTTGTCCGGCAAGTTGTCAATATCAAGCCAAGTTAACCAGACTGATCCATCTGAGTGTTCCGGATCTCTTAATCCTTCTAAATTATCGGTTTTATCAATACTTCCTAATATGAATAATTCTAGACTATGTTCATTTTCATCAGGAATAATAAAGTCGCGGATATAAAGAATTTTCTGGAGATCAAAATTAACCTGATCTCCACACTCTTCTTTAGTTTCTCTTGTGCAAGCAGCTTTTACTGTTTCTCCGTATTCCAAATGTCCACCAATGTAATGATAGAAATCACCCTTTTGTCTGTATTGAACAAGAACTTTCCTGTCATGAATTATCACCAATCTCACCCGAACATTGATTTTGTTTTCCACCTTCATTTCATTTATGTTTATACCAATCTATAAACTTGACGACAACTTCTGGCCAGACCTTGTCGTCATATTCCTTAATTTCCTTCTTAGTAAACTCTGCAAATGTTTTATTATATCCTTCAGGAACTAATACTCGATCAAAGTCTCTTATTTGCCCCTTCTTACTGTGAGTTAATTTTTGAACAATTTGACCTCTTTGAGTGCCGGTAAAAAGATTTTCAAATTCGCTATCTTTATAACAAAGGATATTTAAAAACTCCCAATACCTGTCTTTCTTCCCTTCCATTAACTTTAGTATTCCTTCAGCACCAATGTACCTGTCGGTAAACTTAACATAAGATTTAGGGAAATTATTCAAAGCTCGGATTTGGAATGATCCGTCTAGCACAAATAAAGGCTTTCTTAATTTTGAGAATGCAAATTCTGCTTTCTCTTTAGCAATTTCTTCACCTTCTTCGCTTCTTGATTCCGGCATATCAATGTCATACTGTTTTAGATCAATTTCTCCTTTATCAAAAAACCTTTTCATCAGATTAAATTTCCAGGAATTTGATGTTGCAAAATATAAAATTTTCATTTTATTAAATCAAAGGCTTGTTTTTCATCATCATTTTTCATAACCCCTTTAACTTGGTCGATAAGCATCCAGTCATAACCGATACTTTCCTCGTTTAAAACTATCTGGGTATTAATATCTAATACTTTTAATGCAACAAAATGGACTTCAGTCAAACCATGTTTTCCTTCAAACTCAGTCGTATAATTTAGATCATTAATTTGTTCAAAGTTACTTATTCGAAACTCTTCGGAAGCCTCTCTTTTTGCAGCATCTTCTAAGCTCTCGCCAACCTCAATGTCTCCAAAAATAACTGTCCACTCATCATCGTAGCCATTAAAAGGTTTATTATGTCTTAAAAGAAATCTTTTAATTCCTTCCGGATCTATCGTCCAAACAATTACTGCTACTTTTTGATGTTTATTCATTTCCTTAATAATTCTTTTACTAATTCGAGTGAGTACAGCTTATGTATGTTTTGATTTTCCCAATCTATAGCTTTCCTATATTCTTCTTCAGAGTATGGTTTGAGGGAGAGGGTATTTGCTAAATCGTGAGGATCTTTTTTAGGATTATCGGATTCAATTTCCCATATATAATAGTCATTTGTATATTTTGAGATTTTAACTTCAAAACCTTGATATTCATATTCCCAACTCTCCCAAAAGTAAATCATTCCTTTATCAAAACCTAACGTTTCAAACATTTTTAATGCATCTAAAAATTGCCCTTCCTTCAGTTTTACTTCAATTTCTTCTCGCTCTTTAAGGTGAAATTTCCCAACTTTTAAACTAATCTTTTCGGTGGTACCAGATTTTTTAAGCCTTAAATCGAAGCTTGAATTTTTCCAAGTCCTAGTTATTGGATCAAAACCAGGAGAAATATCAACAGATATTCTTTTATAACAATCTTTTTGTTTCGCCTTTCTATCCAAAAAGGACTTTAATTTACCAAATTCCTTCCTGTTCAGCTTTCCTCTTATTTCAATTTCAATCATGTTTGATTATATCGCTAAAAATAGATTTTATGCGAAGTAACTAAAATTCCTCTTCACTCGAAGGTCTATACTGAAGTGTCTCTGCTATGATCTGTTAAAATTTCTTTTGAATTTTCTTCTTTTTCTTTGTTTCCAACCAATTTACAGATGTCACACTTCGACTTAAGACTGAAAAATGTGGTTTTCTATCGGTTTCCAACAAACGCAATGACATGTGCTAATCAGTTTCCTTTTCAAACCAAACTATAATCGTATTTAATTCTCCAACTTAAACTATTAACAAAATTACTCGGACTCTTAAAGTAAAACCGAAGGAGTTTTTACCTTTGCCCACAAGCAAATCATGGAAGGGGTCTCAACTACATAAGACTTAGAGAGTCTTTAAAATATTTCGCAGTTCTTGTTCGAGGGTATTGAAAGCATTGACTCTTCTATAATTCATACCGAGTTTGTTAATTACCCCCATCTTGTCTTCGCCGTCATCGATAAAAATACATTTTGTAGGTTCTATATCATATTTATTGAAAAAATTTCCAAAGAATAAAGATTGACCGTTTTTGTCTAAATCATGTTTCATTGCTTTGAGATAAAATGAATTTAGTATCTCATTAAAAAGCGTATCAAGTTTCATATAAGGGATGGTCCACCTTGTAAAAGAGTCCATATTATTTGTAGCGATACCAACAATAATCGATTTATCTCTCAAGTCTTGAACCAGCTTAGGTATGTTTGGAGAAGAATATTCCATGCGCTCACAGCCTATAACAAACTCTTTTAAAAGAAATTCGAAGTCTGTATTTGTTTCTTTTGAAACCAAAGAAAGAAGGTCCTCGCTTACATACTCTCCCTTCATCCAAGGAATAATTTTATCTTTATGTTTGACAAACATTGAATACGACCAAATTTTAAATAGATCGCGCTCACTTTGTTTTTCAGACTTTTCTAACTGTGACCAGTAGTTGGTCGGGGAAAGAGTACCATTCCAATCTATTAATACTGCCTGTAGCTTTTTAGTTTCACTCTTTGTTTTTCTGAATAACCTTTTCATAATATTTTATTAATAATTTTATTCTATCCTCTGCAAATATGGCAATCATATTTTTCTCTATATTTTTTCTCATTTCAACTCTTTCTTTTTTATTCATATTAATTAATTTTTCTATTTTTGAGACAAGACTTATAGCTGATGAATTTTCAGCTATAAATCCCGTTTTACCATCTACTATAATCTCATCGATACTAGAATCTGTGGTTCCTATCACTGGTATACCCAAAGATTGTGCTTCAATACAAGCATTAGGATAATTATCAACTCTCGATGGAGCTACCACTACTAACGAACGTTTAATCACGGGATAAAGAGTCCAGTGCTGTTTGAATGGTAGAAATATAATCCTTTCTTTATATTTATCACAGTTTTTAAAAATGAAGCTAGAAATTGGTTCTCCACTTGGTAGACCATAATCTACACCTATAAAAACAAAACACAATCTTGGATACTTTGGTGCGAGCTTATTTATCACATCTGCCATAAGATCAACGCCTTTTATGCGACTCATGCTTCCAAAGTAAAGAAGGTATTGTTTTGAGGGAAATTGCCTCAGTATCTTTTTTAATACAGAATTGTCTGTTTTTTCAGGTTTTCTAACCTCGACTGCAGTAGGCACAAAATCTAAATTGCAATTTTCGTATCGTGAATATACCTTTTGCATAAAATGGCTAGGAGAAAAGCCTGCTTTAGCACCCGTAACCTGTCTGAGTTCTAAATAGTCAATCAGATAATCGCCAAACGTGCGAGGGACACCAAAAGCAGCATGATATAAAGGTGCATAACTTGATACACGAGCAACCACCGGAATTTTATTATTCTGTTTGATAAAATAGCCTGGGGCAAGATGGTTAGGTGCTTGGATTATCTCTAACGGCGTTTCTTTGTGAACCTGAAACACTTTATTTCTTATTTTGAAAGCAGAATACAAAACGTAACTAACTCTTATAAGTTGTTTTATCAAAGACTGTGAATTGAGAGCATAATAAAGTGGGGGACATTTTATTTCATAAACAACGATTCCTCTATCGTTCGATTTAGCATTACGTATTGATTCCCAAAATATTGATACTTTTTGACCTCTTTTATTGAGCTCTAGCGCAGTTTTTCTGATATATGTACCCAAACCTCCAGTTTTGGTGTTATTCAAAGGATATTCTGAGGTTAAAAAGCCAATATGCATACTTGTATTTATTTTAAGATACGGAGTTGATCAAAGGCTAAAATTGCATCGACAAAACAGTCTGATTGTTGTAAAAATTGGCTCGTTTCAGCTGCTAACTCTTTTACGTTATCTGAAGTGATAACACTTCTCCCATTGTTTTTTGCATAAACACAATTGATTACAATCCCATACAATTGTTCTATCAAGACGGTTGTTCCCCAATCGTTTAAGAATCCTATTCCTACTCTTCCTCTTTCTCTTACTCTTCTTTCAAATTCTTCTTGGTTTTTAGGTATAAGGCTTACAACTGCGCCAGGCACAACGATTTCTTTATTATCAATGTGTCTTTGCAGAATATCGAGACTATATAAATACGAGTTGGGGATATTGGGCATTCTTTTCATCACAACATATTGAAAAGCAGAATATGTCCACAGGGAACGATCCATAACAACAATACCATTTTTTTGAGCGAGTTCGATAGCATCTGTGGATCTTCTTTTTTCTACATCTACAAAAATATCGATAGCTTTTTTTGCCTCTGCATATGTTTCGGGTGGAAAACTAGGGAACTTACTGAGATAAGCGCTTGGTTCCCAGACAACAGATAACCCATATTCAGCTTCAAGCTCTTTTACTAAAGTAGTTTTGCCACTAAAGGAATTCCCTTCAACAGCACCAATTTTAAGTTCACTCTCTGTCATCTTTCTGTTTTTAATTTAGTAATCGGCTTATCAATAAATTTTGCTAAAGCAAAATCTCTCACACACAGAATCGGCCCGATGGAGTGAGTCAACAAAATATAAAGTCCAAAAAATGACGTTAGGATATAATCTTTAAAGTCGGTTTTAGATACTGATTTTCCAGCGATATCTTCTAATTTGTTCAGATTTGTGTAAATTAACCCAATTGGTACAAACCAGTAAATAAGTAGCCCAATACTCCATAGCGCAATCATAGATAAACTATGTAGATACAAACCTATAATTAAGGGCATAAACAACACAAACGATTGCAAAAACCAGATAAAACCAGTAAGTTCGGCTTGAATAGTAAGTATTTCAACCTCTAACCTTGAGCGATATTTCTTGAGCTGTAATACCCTATCTCTACAATATTGATATTGTAAGTATGGAGTAAACCAAAAACGTTTTTGATTCATCAGACCCTTTAATGTATCGGGAGTTTCAGAATTTTCCAAAATAGGCAATGGTAGAATAGGTTCACCTTTACAGCATTGGTAAAATCCAAACGGCAAGTCCTCGTTAATAGTTTCAGTAGGAAGGTATTCGTTTTTTAAGATTCCAAATCGTACGAACAATCCATGCCCTACACAGTGAGAAATTTTAGTATTAAATAATTTTGAAATGAAATTATCCTTATAGGTAATAACACTGCGCGATTGTGAGCGAAAACGGGTCAATTCTCGTACTAAAGTCCACTTTGTTTGAAACAACGCCGCCGCCTTGAGAGAATAACCAGTAAAAGTTTTGGAGTACTTACTGTAATTCAATGTAAACAAGGACGACTGCTGTACTATATTTGGTTTGATGCCGGTTTCTTCTTCAAATTCTTTTAAAGCATAAGCGACATTTCTTAGAGTATTCGGATTGGGACGAGAGTCAGCGTTATACACCGCAAAAATGGAATTTGTACTCTGCTTATATTTTGCAAGCTTTTTGATAACATAGTTTATTTGATGGCTCATCACACCTTGGCTGCGTGGATAATTCATAACAGTTATTAATTTTGATTTAAAATGAGCATTTATAATTTCCGCCTCCTTAATGGCTAAATTGAATGTTGTTGGTAGTTGTTTATATATACTCTTTACTTTTTTAAATACAACCGTATAGCTTTCTAATCGATATTTCTCATATACCCTTCTCAGTTGATCAAATGGAAATAGACCTGAGTATCTATCTTGAATTGTTTTTAGAGCTTTTCCTTGCGAAACATCTCCTGCTAGTTCACTTAGAAACCTTGACATTCGGGTCTTTTCTGCGATTTCTTTGTTTGTAGTTACAACGACAATATGGTATTTATCTTTCGGGTAGTTCAACTGACTAAAGTACTTCAATGTTTCAGAAACTACACGCTGCTCCCGTAGCATTGGAATACAAATAATAAACTCTTCATCGGTTGCCCGAGTGCTTTTTTTCTTATAACTGACATTTTTATTTGCAACCCACTTCAAATTTGAGAGTAAATTAAAGAAATTAGACAATGATCGTATGCAAATCGCAATAATTAATAACCAGAATATCGTTGAGAGAATATTGCTCATTTGTTCAATGTGAAGCTGATATTAGCATTTTGAATATCAAAAATCGAGTTTAACACCAAAATGCGGGTAACTTTTGCGCCTGATGGAACTGTTGTATAATACCTTGAAATTATGAATTATAAAGATAATAAAAAAACTCATGAGAGAGTAATTGCTATGTTTTTCGAAGCTGGATCCCTAAGAAAAACGATTCGAAGTCATAGGCAGATACTTTTAACTGATGATCTTTCTGATAACATTGCTTCGCATTCATTCCGAGTTTCGATTATAGGGTGGTATCTAGCAAAAATAGAGAGAGCTGATCCGTATAAAGTCGTTCTTATGAGTCTTTTCCATGATTTCTCAGAATCCAGAAGTGGTGATCAGAATTGGATACATAAAAAATACCTTAAAGTTTTTGATGAAGATATACAAAAAGATCAATTAGCAGATAAGCCATTTGGAGATGAGTTGACTAAAATTATGGGGGAGTACGATGAAAGAGAGTCTTTGGAAGCTCATTTAGCAAAAGATGCAGATCTTCTTGATCAAATTCTTCTTCTCCGAGAATATGAATGGGTAGGTAATAATGAGGCTTCAGCTTGATTAAAAGGACGAGAACAAGAGAAAAGACTTTTTAGTAAATCAGCTAAAAAACTAGCTATGGAAATTTACATTCAAAAACCTAGCTCCTGGTGGAACAAAGTTTGGACAGCAGAAAGAAGATAGAAGTGTCACAAATCAAAGAAGAATTCAGCACATTAAAAGTCTTCTTCTTGAAGTCGATATTGGAGTGTCTCGGCCCTTCGATGGTTCGACTCCTTCGACTGCGCTCAGGATTGTAATTCGCTCACCACTCAGGACTTCGGCTTTACAAGTCATCTTCAGTAGGACGGTATTGTAAAGCCTCAGCTAAATGATTTGTGGTTATATCCTTTGCTCCTTCCAAATCAGCTATTGTTCTAGCGACTTTTATTACTTTGTGGTAAGAACGAGCGGTCAAATTCATTGAAGCAACCGCACTTCTCAAAATTGCATAGCAGTCAGGAGATAACTTGCAGAATTCTTTAACAGCTTTTGAACTCATTTCACTATTCGATTTGAACTTAGAACCCTTAAAGCGTTTAATTTGCATATCCCTAGCCTTCTGAACTCTAGCCTGAATACTTTTAGAACTTTCTGCTTTGTCCTTATTTCCAACCAGCTTTTCTGTTTCTACTGCCGGCAAATGAACGTGAATGTCAATCCTGTCAAGAATTGGACCCGAAACTCTTTTTTGATATCTCATAATTGCTCCCGGAAGACATTTACAGGCTCTTTTCGGGTCGCCGTAATATCCGCATGGACAGGGATTACTCGCGCTGACTAAAAGAAATTGTGCAGGATAGGTAACCGAACCTTTTGCCCGAGATATGGTCACGACCCCGTCCTCCATAGGCTGGCGAATAGACTCCAAAACATGCCTGGGAAATTCGGGGAACTCATCCAAAAATAAAACTCCCCTGTGGGCAAGCGAGACTTCGCCCGGCGTTGGATTACTCCCGCCGCCAATCAGGCCAATCCGGCTAGTTGTATGGTGCGGACTTCTAAAGGGCCGAGTTTTTACTGTTGCCTGACCGGAAAATAAGTTTCCGGTTATTGAGTATATTTTAGTCACCTCTAAAGCCTCATCCGCGGTTAACCTCGGCAGTATTCCCGGCAGTGCCCTTGCCAACATAGTCTTTCCAGATCCCGGTGTTCCACGCATGTAAATATTATGGCTTCCGGCAGCTACTATCTCCATTGCCCGCTTTGCATGTTCCTGACCGATAATTTCGGAAAAATCAAATTCTGCTTCAGAGGTTTTTAAAAGACCTTCCAGACGAACTTTTTTAGCAGGAACAATCTCTACTACACCCCTAAAAAATCTCAAAAGTTCGATAAGATTCTCTATGGGATAAACCTTTATTCCCGGAACAACAGCCGCTTCCTTCTGATTAATTTTGGGAATAAATATTCTCTTTAGTCTTTTTTCCCTAGCCAAATAGGCCATGGGCAGAATCCCGTTTGTATGCCGAAGACTTCCGTCCAAAGATAATTCTCCGAAGAAAAACGAATCAGAAATTTCAGGCGCGATTTGTCTTGAAGCGATCAAAATTCCTAATGCAATTGGCAGGTCATATGCGGGGCCGACTTTTGGAAGATCGGCGGGTGCAAGATTTACCGTAATTCTGGTTGTCGGGAAATCGGCTCCGGTATTTTTAATTGCCGAGCGAACTCTCTCTTTCGCTTCCTCCACGGCTTTATCCGGAAGTCCGACTATTGTAAAAGAAGGTAAACCTTCATCCGGAATATCCACCTCGACATCCACCAAAGTTGCATTTAATCCGATAGTAGCCCCGGAAGTAATTTTAGCGAGCATTAATTAATATTAATGATAATGGAGATTAATGTCGATAATTTAAGACTTGCAAGTATTGTCAAGGTGTGTATACACTTAAAATAATGAGAGGTAAACTCCTTTTTACCTTTTTTGCGTCTTTTCTGGGGACTTTAGTCATTCTTCAAACGGGCTTACAAATATTCGGTTCATTTAAAAGTAGGGAAAAAGGTAGCACATTGGGTTACCAGGGATTGATTGCAGAGGGATGTACTGAACCAAGCGGCGGTTGCGGAAGCGGATATTATTGGAACTCAAGCACGTGCACCTGCCAATCCTCATGTTCCTATCCATCAGGCGGATGTGGGGACAACTACTACTGGGATTCATCGACTTGTTCCTGCAAACAATCTTCAACCACTTCCTCTTGCAGCCCACCATCAAGCGGCTGTGGAACAAATTACTACTGGGATTCGGCAGCATGTATGTGTAAGTCGTCAACTTCAACCTGCAATTCTCCTTCCTCGGGCTGTCCGGCTAACTATTATTGGGATTACAATTCCTGTTCTTGCCAATATTATGCGACACCGACGTCTTCCTGCTACCCACCATCAAGCGGCTGCGGCAGTGAAAAATACTGGGATACTGCATCCTGTTCTTGCAAGTCATTCGGAAGCTGTAGTCCGCCTTCTCAAGGGTGCGGCTCAGGCTATTACTGGAACTCTTCCTCATGCTCCTGCAGTCCTGAAGGAACAACTTCTTCTTGCAGTCCTCCATCATCCGGATGCGGCACGAATTACTATTGGGATCAGTACTACTGTTCCTGCAAGCCGTATCAAACAACAACTACCTGCTACCCTCCCACCGAAGGTTGTGCCTCAGACAAATACTGGGATTACTCAGCATGTTCTTGTAGATCTTACACAAGCGGAACTTCTACCTGCTATCCTCCGTCATATGGCTGTGGCTACAATTACTATTGGGATTCCTATTCGTGCTCGTGTAAGTCCTCAACCACATCTTGTAGTCCTCCAACAAATGGTTGTGGAAATAATTATTACTGGGATTACTACGACTGTTCTTGCAAAGCATACCAGGGAACAACTACGACTTGTTATTCACCTTCCACTGGTTGTGGCTACAACTATTACTGGGATTCAGCAAGTTGTATGTGTAAACCCAGTCCAAACGTCACTCCCTGCTATGCCCCAAGTTCGGGTTGTGGAACTAATTCCTATTGGGATTCCTACTCATGTTCCTGTAACTCCTACTATCCGTATTACCAGCAAGAGAATTTTGACAGGCTAGCATACGAATCATCAGAAAGGATAAGCTGCGTTAAATCGGCATTGAACCAGTACGAATTTGACAGGCTTCGCTACTTTATTCCCACGACCAATGACGAACAGAATGAAATTATGAATTTGGGAAACAAAGTTAAATCCTGTTGGGGTTATACCACAACAAAAGAAGGAGGTCCGATGCCCACAGGTCAAACCTCCAAAGCACCCATTGAATACGAAGGGTGTTTGCTTAAAAGCTTGGGAGAAAAAGCGTACAAAGACATTTATTACGGAGTCAGACAACCAACATATGAGGAACATCTTTTGTATGAAGGGTGTTACGGTGAAAGAAAGATAACTAGCCTCACTTACTACACAAACGACGCCGAATTTCCAAAAGAAACCGACACCTGCCTACGACAAACTCTCAAAAGTTACTACACTAGGATTAAATCCGGTCAAACCGATGTTCCTTATGAGGCAAGGGAAGAGGTAAACCGATGTTTTGGTATTAACCCACAAGCTTTTGAAGAAGGCAGGGTGTATAAAATACCGGACGAAGTCAAGACCTGTCTCACACAAAATATAGGTGAATCAAGGTTTAATGAAATAAACTCCGGAAAAGGAAATCCCTCGGATGACGAGAAAGCTAAAGGTGAATCTTGCTTTGCCAAACTTAATAGCGATCAACTTAAATTCCTGCCGCACCCACCGGAAGAAGTTCCGTTCTTAGAAGAAGATCCCAACACCATCAATCTTTCTGAAGTCAAAGAGGAAGCTAAAGAAATAAAAGGAAAGGATGTTGGTGGAAAGCTTACCTTTAGCGGTATCGGACCAGCCAATTCAGTCGTTTATATATATATTTATTCAGAGCCAATTGTTGTTACAACAAAAACCGATGAAAACGGCGACTGGGTTTATGAACTTGATCAACCTCTGGAAGGCGATAAGCATATAGCTTATGCAACTGTAAAAACTTCATCCGGAAAATCGGTCAGGTCCTCGGTTTTTGATTTCACGGTCGTTGCGGCTGAAGAAAGTAAGCAAGTTTTTCTTGAGCAGGAAGATGTTTCCCAAGGAGTAAGGGGCAAGTTTATTCGCCTTGGTGTCTTGACAGTTGGCTTTGCCTTTATCATAGTAATCGTTATTCAGGTAGTAAACTTTCTGAAAATGGTCGTTAAAAATAAAAAGGGAGATAACTTACGAAGAACTACCGACGGGAAGGGTGATGATGACGCTGGTTCCGGTTCCATAAATTGATTCGACGCCAATTCTGCCTCCCAAAATTTCGACAATTTGTTTTGTAATCCAAAGCCCCAAACCTGTTCCCCTGACTTCAATCGTCTTTTTATCTTGGACTCTATGAAACTTGGAAAAAAGCTTTGTTAATTCTTCTCCTGGTATGCCGATTCCGGTATCCTTAACAACAATTTTAATAAACTTTCCTTCCAAATTTGCACTCACATTCACTCTTCCTTCCAAGGTGTATTTAATCGAATTACTAATAATATTGGTAAATACCTGTCTTAATCTATCAGGATCACTTTTTATGCTAGGCAAGTCAACCTTTGCAAAAACCACATCTAATCCCTTTTGCCTGGCCTGCGGTAACATTACGTTTACAACCTTCTCGATAACTTCTTCAACCTTTACATCAACCAAATTTACCTGAAATCTGCCCTGCTCGATTCTTGATACATCCAAGAGTTCGTTGATCAGACCGTCAAGATCGCCTATTAGAGAATTTAAAATCTCGAGATCTGGCTTTATTTTTTCTACCTCGCTTGGTGCAATTTTACCCCTGAGAAGTTCAAGATAGCCGATAAGGGCGGTCATTGGCGCTCTCAACTCATGAGCCGCAATTGAAATAAACTCGTCTTTGAGCCTGTCGAGCTCTTCCAGTTGCTTGGTTTTTAACGATCTTAGGTAAAAAACAAAGTGATTAGCAATTAAGATTATGGTTACTACGACCAAAAGAACTAAGATGACGACTGAATCTTTTGTAGTTCGTGACAGTATTTCGGAAACCGACTTTGTATCTAAAACAATCTTTAGAAAAAAATTACCATTTTCTTCATTAACAACAGGAACAATTACATTCCAAACGTCCTTCTGCAAATTAGGATCGTAAGTTAATCCAGCAATCGGTTGGTTAAATCCTTTTGCAAGTTGATTTAAAGCTGCCATTTCACCTTCCTGAGAATCATCTTCCCTTGTCGAAACATAAATACTAAAATCTCCATCTTCCTCTTTTAAAAGTGCTGCAGAGATTACGTCTTCATTAGAGGCATCTGCTTCGTTGAGTAACCTTTTCAAGTCGTTGGGAGAGCTAATTTTCTCTTTAATAATCGGGGTCAGAACCTCGGCAATACTTAAGGCTTGATGCCTGACAATAAAGTTAGCATCTCTATTGAACGACTTTAGATTCCAAATAGTATTAATTATCAAAAGCGAAGGAATGGTAATGATTATGATGACTGGATAGATTGCTAAGACGGGTTTTTTAATACCTTTGAGTTTTTCTACTATCTTTATTGAAAGACTCATTACTTAAGATTATTTTTTTTGGACCCCAATGTCAAAGCGTTTTAAAAGAAAATAAAAAAAATGTAGACGAGAACGAAAAGGAGGGGAATATTTACTACAATAAAAATCCAGCGGTATTTTTCTACCTCATCTTCGCCAAAGACCTTTTTAAATCCTTTATATATTAAGGCAACAATAAGTGCTCCGGCCGCAAAAAATCCTGCGACTGCCGAAACTTTGATAAATATAAAAAAACCTGGTGGTAGTAGTGAATTTTGCATATATGGCTATCTGGCAAAAAGATTTAAGACCAATTCTCCCTGCTCACGCAGATTCATCTTTCCAAAAAGAAAGGTAAAAATATACAAAAACAAAAGAAGGGGTACTACTGAAAATAAGACAAAAAGCCACCATAAAGATTTTGATTTTGGGCCCAATACTCTGTCAAAAGCCTTATGATTAAGGTTAATCAAAAGTACAGTCGTTGCAAGTAAACCGGCAACCGCACTAAAACGGAAAAAGGCCATAACACTAGGCGAGAAAAAATCGCTTATACTCACAAGATAAATTTTAATTCTTTAATAAAATAACTACAACAATTAAAATGGAAGGGAATGATTCTTGACTTAAAAAATCCTGTCGCATACCTTTGTTCCGAATTCGGAATCGATAACGATCTTCCTACATACTCGGGAGGCTTGGGAATTTTGGCCGGCGACGTAATGAACGAAGCCGCACTCCAACATTTTCCGATGGTCGGTATAGGAATTCTTTACAAAGGTAAAGATTTTATGCAACACATAACCGGCGAGGGAAAAGCCGAAACCAGAGACTCTGAATTCGACCACGATACCTCATTTTTACGTCCCACTACAATTGACGGAAAACCTATCCTTTTTAATTTAAACCTAGAAAGTTACAAAGTTAGTGTTAAGTCCTACCATATAAGACTTGGGGATAAAACCGTATCTTTCTTCTTATCAACCGACGTTGACGGCAATCCGCCCGAATGGGTAAACGACATGAATGCGTTATATTACGGCGATAGCGAGAGTCAGTTAAGGCAACAGATACTTCTTGGCGTAGGCGGTGTAAAACTTTTAAATCTTTTAAATATAAAGCCTGCCGTATTTCATATCAACGAAGGAAGACCTGAATTCATCATCTGGGAAATTGTAAAAAATATCATGCAAGATGAGAAAAAAACATTTGATAAAGCATGGAAGCTGGCAAAAGAAAAAATTGTATATACCAATCACACCCTGGTTACAGCCGGAAATCTTGTCTATTCCAAAAGTTTGGTTGAAAAATGGGCATCGCCGTTTGCAAAAGAAATGGGAGTCGAAACTGACCTTTTAATTAAAGACGGATTAACGGATGCAAATACGTTTAGTACAACTTTTTTTGCCCTGAATATTTCCAAAAAACACTCAAGTGTATCTAAAGTTCACCAAAAATACTGCAAAGGCCAGTGGCCCGATTACGAATGGATTCCAATTACTAATGCCATTCATATGCCCCGCTGGCAAGACAGCGACTTCAGGCGCGACTTAAACGATAGAGATCTATGGGATCAACATTTGATTAAAAAAAGAGAGCTCATGAGTTCAGTAACAAAAAGAACCGGAATTGGATACGATCCATCCCGATTGGTAATTACTTGGGCCAGAAGGCTTGCGGACTATAAGCAGCCGAGAGCAATTTTTGCCGATGTAAAAAGGCTTAAAGATTTACTCTCTAATCCAAAATACCCGGTTCAACTTCTTTTTGCAGGAAATTCCCATACAGGAGACCCTAATGCCAAATCCATAATTGAAGAAATCATCAAGATTTTTTCGACCGATTTGGCCAAATATGCAATATTCGTCCCGAATTATAATATAGCTCTAGCCAATCATTTGACTTCTGGAAGCGATATTTGGCTTAACACTCCAAAGGGGAATCTGGAAGCCTGCGGAACAAGCGGCATGAAGGCTAGCGCAAACGGGGTCCTGAATTGTACAGTACTCGACGGATGGACTTATGAAGTAAATTGGGAAGATGCAGGCTGGGTACTTGACCCGGAAAATATTTCTGAAAGTTTTTATAATATCCTGGAGAATAAAATCGCACCGCTCTATTATGAAGATAGAGTTGACGGCATACCCGTCGAATGGTTAAAAAGAATGCGGGCCTCAATTGAACTCTCAAAAGATTTTACGACCGAGAGGGTTCTTGAAGAATATAAAAAATTACTTTACTCCTAACTCCGAATATACTTTTTGATTGTTTCCACAACCTTCTCCGGCGTTTGCATCGCTTTTACCAAATATTCTTTTACGCCAAGTTTTAATGCTTTCTGTTTTTCCTCTTCCTCGGCAAGATTAGTGAGAGCAACAACCGGAACATTCTTGCCTTTCTCATTTTGGCGAAATCTGGCTAAATAATCAGTCCCACTCATTCTGGGAAGCATAATGTCAAGAAGTATAATGTCTATTTTCTCCACAAGTGAGAGTTTCAACGCTTCCTCTCCATCTTTGGCATTAAGGACTTTGAAACCTTCGAAGCCAAACTTTTCCGTATACATTTTTAAAAGAACGGGATCGTCTTCGACTATGAGAATTACCGACTGGCTTTCTCGGTTTGACTCTTGGTTTGTCTGAGGTGTATCGGTCATTTAAGATTATCTTTCCATTCTAATATTAAGCCAGTAATATAGTGTTTTCAATTGGAGAAATCTGACTTGTTAAAAGCCTTTTAGTTAATATATACTCATTTTAGATGAAACTAAGACATTATCTTACTTTCTTTCTGGTTACTGCTGGCTTATTTCTGCTTGCCGAAAAAGCATTCGCATCTGAAGGAACCGTTGAACTTCGAAGCACAACTGGCGAACCATACCGTTGTTGGGCAGCTTCAGTAAGGATGCAAAATCAAGAATACCGAATTCCTTTCACTTGCAAATACCTGATATATCCAGCTGATGAGAATATATTTAACTACGTCGTTTGGGCAACGCCTAAGGATGGGGGAAACTCAGTTAAACTTGGTACCCTTGGCCTTGGAAAGGGCGAATTTAAAACCAAGAAAACCTTCACAGGTCTTTTTGTCACAACTGAGGCAAGTAAAGAAACTAAAACTCCTCAAGGCCAAACCGTAATGAAGGGAGAGATTTCTCCTGTTGAATTTTTAGAAGAAGTATCAACTCCTACTCCGAGTCCTGAAGAGGAAGAAAAGGAAAAGGTTGAAGAGGAAGAAAAGACCGAGACACCCCAGGAGAATCTTACAACAAGACAAAAATTATTGTTGGCTTTAAGACGAGCCGGCATTGCGGCACTCGTTGCACTCGTGGCAATCATAGGACTTATATTTGTTGTAACTCGTTCAAGAGGGTAAATTTAGGAAACAAGAGGTAATTCGAACCAAAAAGTACTTCCCTTGGCTATTTCGGAAGATAAACCTATACTCCCACCAAATTTTTCCACAAGAAGTTTTGATATGTAAAGCCCAAGGCCGGTTCCTGTAGTCTTACCGACTGTTGATTCAGCTCTTGAAAACTTTCTGAAAAGCTTTTCCTGCTCCTCTTTCGAAATTCCCGAACCAGTATCTTCTACTTCAAATCTGACCATGTTCGCGTTTGGTTGGACAAGACGAACTACAACCGACCCTTTGTCGGTATATTTAACAGCATTACTCAGAAGATTACCAATAACCTCCTGAATTCTATCCGGGTCAACGCGTACTTTATCCGTAATCGAAGCGGGAACGTCAAGTTTCAATTCAAGTCCCTTTCTTTCTGCTTCTGGCCTAAATTGGGAAAATACCGTTCTTACGGCGCTTGACAAATTCTCCTCTTCTTCCTGATATACCATCCTTCCTTCTTCTATCCGAGAAACATTGAGCATGTTATTGACGAGCCTGATAAGCCTTTCGTTTATGGCATTGGCGTCTGCTAAGAACCCTCTGGCCTTTTCAGGTATATCTCCAGTGTCTCCTTCGATAATCATTGAGACATAACCTTTGATTGCCGTCATCGGCGTTCTTAGTTCATGCGCAGCCATCGAAATGAATTCATCCTTCTGCGCATCAAGGGCTTTCAATTTCTCATTTACTTTTTGAAGATTTAAATAAATCATCAATCTATCTACAGCCACTCCAAAAACAGTCGACACTCTACTCAAAATTTCATTATCTGTCTGAGAAAGATCTTTTTCCTTAACGCCCATCGACACTAAAAACACACCTAGCGTTTCGCTTCCAAAAACAATAGGGTAGACGGCTGTGGATTTAATTCCTACAGTAGATTCCATTTTTTCGATCACATCTTTGTCTTCAACAAAAGAGAAAACGTCGAGCAGTGAAGTTACGAATTTTTTCATGCCGGACTTATACACCAGCGCCATAATATTGTCCATACCTCCCAATCCAACTTTTAAATTCTGTAGTTTAGCTACAAAGTCAGGTTTGCTGTTCGAAGTCGGCTTTGCTAGCGATAAAGCAAGAAGTCTTAAAAAATTTTCCTGAGGATACTTTATATAAACTGCGCCCATTAGAAAATTCATGTCCGTTATAATTGCATCAATATACTTCTGTACCATTATTTCCATTTCAAAAGAAGAAGCCATAACCTGATACAATTTTTGTAAGATCATCAAGGTGCGATTAGCATTAAAAAGACTAAGATTTTTTTTGTAGAGCTCTTCTGCAAGCTTTTTAAATTCTCTGGTTTCAGTGACTGGAGGCATTAAATAATACTATCTCATCGAAGAATAGATGGCAATTCTTCTTGACTGATATTCGATTTTACCTCTCTCAAAGCATCCTTACAGGCTTCTACGGAAGCTTGGCCAAATAGCCGCTCGTACTGTAGCACCAACTTTTCCAAAACATCCTTTAAGTTACCTGAAATACTCACCGAGCTCAAATCGTCGGATACTTTAACCCCGCCGACTCTGTTCGCTTGCTCTATTGCAAGATGGCCAATAATTCCAACCTGCCTTTCAACAATAATCTTTATCAATTTGGACTTTTCTATGTTTTCTTCCATTTACTCAATGTCCATTTAGTTCATTAGACACAGTTTTCAACTGAATAAGTCCGAGTGACATTAGAAAGTAAGAAACGAGGTACATGTAATCAACGATTTCTCCAGGACCCATCTCTCCATAACGTGAGATGTACAAAAAAGAAAAATCGGAAAAATACTGCACTAGAAGCGCGAACAAAATAAATAATATCTTGTTTTTCATAATTCCGCCGAGTATCTTTTTGGACAATAAGAATGCAAGTAAGGCAATTGATACATAGATAGCCTGTCCGAAAGGATATCCAAAATCTAGAAAAATAGTTATTATCGGGGTCTCCTCAAGCTCATAGCCTTGGAGGAAGAGAAAATAAGAAATAGTTAATAATAATAAAGGGACAATCAATACTAATATCTTGCTTCTCAAAGTTCTTAGGGAGATGTTCACGCCCGACACCCTAGCTAAATAGTAAGCACCTAGTATGTATAAAGGAATACTACCAAAATAACCAATGTCTCCAAGTGAGGGATATGGAACAACAATCTGCAGAAAGAAATTTAGGGCAGAATATACGATCTGACCAAACTCCTGGGCAAGAAGTCCCATAGAGAACATAATAATGGATTTACCCATTAAACTTTTAAAACCTCCCCATTTACGCGCAATACTAAAACCACAGATCGACCCAAAAAGTGCTATTAATCCATAAAATGCACTGAAGGCTTGTTTTTGAATAAGAGTAGCATCCGTAAGATGAAGCCATATCCACCAAAATGAGAAGAGGATAAATAATAGCAATGTAACTTTTGCTGTCAATTCTTTCTTAACATAAGTAAACATTACTCTTAGATTAAATAAATCAAATAGCAAAGTCAATTTTTTAGTTTATAATTTAGATGTGATTAAGTTTAAAAGGCTCACTTTTAAAGATAAGAAAAACATCCAGGAGTTTACGGGCCAGTTTTATCCTTATTCTGACTTCAATTTTACAAGCCTTTGGTGTTACAACATTGAAAACGACGTTGAATATTTTTTAGATAAAAACGTATTTGTTATCAGGCTTAGAGATTATTTAACTAACAAGCCAATTTACTCGTTTTTATCAAAAAACAGTACATCTGAGTTAGTGAACAACCTTTTGACCATAGCTGGGAGCGAAGGAGTAGAAAAAAAACTCCGACTAGTTCCAGAGCAATCTGTGAATAAAAAGGTATTGTCCAATCCAGATTTAATAGTCAAAGCAGATCGAAACAACTTCGATTATATCACTTCGACAAAAATCACATCATCTTTAATGGGAAGAAATTTTATTCATAAACGACACCATTTAAGCCAATTTAGAAAATTCAATTCTGGCTGTTTACTTAAAATCTCAAATGGCAAAAGCAAAAATGAAAAGACGCAAATTATGAAATTGTTTGATAAATGGGCAACAAAAAAAAACTCCGACTCAGCGCACGAGAGAGTTGCTCTTTACCGTTTACTTAAATTCATTGACAAATTAACAATAACTCTAATCGGACTTTGGGATAAAGATGAGCTTGTTGGGTTTGTTCTCGATGAAAAATTGGGTAGGTACGCTTTGGGTCATTTCATGAAAGCAGACATATCTTATAAACATATTTATGACATGCTTTTTTTTCAGGCAGTAAAACATTGGTATAAAAGTGGTTGTCAATACTTGAATTACGAACAAGATTTAGGATTAGAAGGTCTACGCAAAACAAAACTTTCTTGGCATCCAGCCAAATTTCTCAAAAAATATGTTATTTCAGCAAGGTGAATTAATAAATGCTTTTTTAGCTGGCCTCGGCGGAGCTCTTGGTTGGGGTTTTGCCGATTTCTTCTCAATAAAAGCAGTAAAGCGTCAAAAATACAGTGAAGCAAGCGCAACTTTTACTCTTTACTTAACTACCTCAATCTTACTTTGGATAATTGTATTTATCACGGGTGAGTCAATTAGTCCTTTATCATTAACTCTCACAATAAAATTAACGTTATTTGCAGTGGCCAATGTAGTAGCATACTTATTGTTTTTCCATGCCTTACGTTTAGGTAATCTTAGTACTATTAGTACCATCTTCAGCACTTATGCAGTTGGATCTGCAGTAATATCGATACTCTTTTTTGGTGAACAAACATCACTCTTTAGAATTCTTTCTCTTTTGATAGTTTTTATGGGAATACTTGGAGTGTCAATCCAAAACGCTTCGAAACTAACAATAATCAAGGGTTGGCCATATGTTTTAACGGCGGCAATCATTCTATCCTTATTTTTCCCTTTTTGGGATTCTTTCTTGGGACAGCAAGAAGGCTGGCTTTTCTGGGTTACCATAGGTGATTCTCTCATGGCTCTTATTTTTGGGGGGTATCTAGCAACTAAAAAGGAAAAATTCCTTGGCTTTGATAAAAGCTCAAAGATAATGATTTTAGGCGGTGTTGCAAACACTATTGCAGTAATCGCAACCAATTGGGGTTTTTATAATACTTCCTTAACAAGCATTGTAGTAATTATGTCCTCCATGATCCCATTAATTTCGGCAGTCCTCGGTTATTTTATATTAAAAGAGAAACTCATATTGATTCAATATCTAGGCATTTTCGCAATATTAATAGGAAGCGCCTTTCTTTTCAGTTCTTAAATTCTTTAAAACTTACAGAGATCTTGAAGTGATCGAGTTATTTTGAATTTAATTTCCGATTCATTCGTGTTCTACAAATACCCCACCCCGAGAGAAGAGTTAATACAATTATAAGTATTATAATTCTTGCTCTAGATATGTCCATTTTACTCCCATCCCTCGTCTTTATAGACTGCCAATATTAGTGTACTTGCAGCTGTATCTTCCACCTTTGCAATATTAATCTTCATCTTCATTTTCTTTTTGACAATGGGGAACCTGCGAAACTCACAAAGATCGATTAAAGATTTTTTTACTTCTTCAGTAAGATTAGCTTTTACCGCTTCTTCTGTTTCACCAATTTCTTCATGTTCAACAAACACCCCTCGCCCATCAGAAAGCTGATACCAGCCTAAAGAAGAACCTATGTATTTGCCCGACTCTCTGCTTCTTATTTCAGATTTAACAACATATAGTTTATTTCCATAACTTCCTGTGGGCTGCTTCAATCTTTTTTTGAATATCACTTTTGAGCCCGGTGGAATAATGGAAGATAGCGTTATAAGGTTATAATTATAAACACCCGCATCCTTAAGCGCCGCGTCAAATGCGGAGAGGGTAGTCTTCCCGTAACCTTTTCCCGACATAACGTATAATTTCATGCTGATTATAACTATATAATACGTTTTTTTTTGTACTACAATCAACTTTTGTACGATTAATGAAGACGCTCGTCGGCATCAAAGTGGATATATTGAAATTCCTGAAATCTTTTCGAAGTGTTTTTTGTTGAGGGTCACGATAGAGGCACCTAACTCTAAGGCGGTAGCAGCAATTATATAATCAGGTCATATCCAAATCGCGAACTAGAATTCCAGCTCTTGCGGAAATTATCTCATCCAACTCAATCTTCTCAAATAGTTCTGTCAATTTCTTTACCTTTAAGATAATTTCCTTCCTCCTTGTACTTGTCCCGGAAAAAAGTTCTACCTATCCACAGTTATTGGGGTATCGATTTCTCCTGTTGCTGAAGTGTGAAGGCGGCCGTTGGTATCAACATAAATTGTGTAGCCGGTGTCGGCTTGTGGATCGGTTCCATCCGCAAATTTAGGATCAGTCGGCATTGTAACCATATATACAGGCACGATTTCATCTCCTGTCTCTCCGGCTCCGGCTAAATCAAAACAACCAACTCCCGTCCCAATACAGGTTGCTGACGTGGGAAAATTACTCGTATCCGGATCCCCATCCGTATCAGGAAGATCACCGCTATGTTCCTGAGAATACTGCAGGATCGAAGAAAGTATGGCTACGAGGTCAGTATTTCTTTCTGTATCTCTTGCTTTTGCTAATTGTCTCCCTGGGTTCACCCCAACTATGATTACCGTTGACAAGATCCCTATTATAGCCATTACAACCAAAAGTTCCATCAGAGTAAACCCCCGCACGCTTCGCGGCAAATTTCCAATTTCCAATTTCCAATTTCCAATTTTTTTCATTCTCTTACCTCCAGCGGTAAAGTCTTTTTTTCCAATGCCCAAGAATAAGCTTCATTCAAATTATCTTTCTTAATGATAAGTTCATCTTCCCCCTTTTGGTCTATCTCAAAAGCAATAAGGTAGGCATTAAAGACTCCACGAAAAGACATAATAACAAGAACGGCCAAGAGTATCATTACGACGACAAAAACTATATAAAATTTATCAATCTTTTCCCAATTCATCTTTGACATATAAGAAAACTCCGTATTTATATACTATCACACCCGCTTCTTCCTCTTTGAGTGACTTTTCAGCTTCCACTCTAATAGGTCTAAAAAGAAAAGGTAGGGAGTCTATTTTTTCAAGATCTGCCGCAATTGCCTCCCAACCGCCTACAAGCTCAATCACTATCGGTATTCCGTAGCTCCCGGTTTTGTCCTTCACGACCTTTTGGCTTACGAACGTAACTTTCTGAATTACACTTCCTTCAGTTTTTAATTTTTCAACTTCGTTAACAAAATTTACAACCCCCGGTTCGTCCAAAAAAAGTGCCTCAAGTGTAACTATCCTTTCCTTGGCCTCTTCTATTTCTAAAAACTCATACGAGATATTGGCTTCGCTTAAAATTTTCTCGGACTTTAGGTCTTTCAATTCCTTAGCTTTTTCTGGAAGTCTGACAAGAATAATAATAAGAAGTATAATCGAAACTAAATTTATTATTCCTAAAATAACGTCTTTAGCAGATAGCGGGAAGTTTTTAGTTCCACCGACTTCCTCTTCTTCAGAAATACTTTCGTTTTCCACAGGCTCTTTCGGAACTAAGGCAGCTTTTACCTCGGGAGCTATCTTTTTCGTCTCCTTTTGTGGTTGAACTTGAGGATTCTTCTTTTCCTCTTTATTCTCGGGCGGCAGCTCCTTTATATCGGTTAAGTATTTATTTTCATTACCGGTTTCAAGATTTTGCTCTTGAGGGCCCGCCTTTTTTGTTTGATTATCTTTTGATGCCATATGTTATTTACTGCCCTTATATGAAAAGGTTATTTCAAATTCCAAATTGAATTCTTCCTCAAAATTGGATATCGGTATGGCTACTTCGGAAAAGTCATCATTTGATTCCAGGTTTCTTTTAAACTCTACCAAAGTATTTCTGTCAGATGAAACACCCGACAATCTAACAAGTCCCCTATCTAAATCTAGATCATAACTATTGAGAATTATTCCCGTCACTCTTGCCCTTTGAATTTTATTTAAAATTTCCTGTGTCAAGGTAAACTCCTTTTTGATTTTAAGAATTTTGTCAGAAATTGTATTTATTAAAGTCACATCCTTTAGTGCTTCTTGCCCTTGTTGTGTAACTTTTTGATTTTTTAAACTTTCGGCTTTATAGTTATTTACCTCCTGAACCATAAAAAGATACCCTCCAAGGACCACCAAAAAGGAAATCCAAACAAATAAAGTTATCGTCAATGTTAGACTCCAAACTTGAAGCTTTAATCTTTCTTTCTTGTACTTTTCGACAAGGTATAAAGGCAGTAAATTAAGCGATGATGGATCTGAGGGTTCAGAAACCTCTGTTCCCGACATCGACAAAGGAATAAGGTATTCTTGAATCTTATTTTCATCAAGATTCTTAATGCTAAATTTTAGCCTCTCTATTGGTAACTTAATAGCATTGGTAACTTTCTGGGTAATTTCCTCGTTTATTTCAAGTCCACCAAATAATATTTTGTCGACTTTGGTTTCTTTGTAGTGATTGATCATTCGTAATGCTGTTTTTACTAATTCATCTGGACTTTGACTGTGAATAACCGAGGTGCCTATGATCTTTTCATTTTGAGAAATTATAAGGATCGTCTCGCCAAAGTTTTTACAAATTATCAAATTTGCCATATCGCCTTTTTGTAAAAGCCTAACCAGACCAACCGAAGGGATTTCTACCATCAAAGGAAAAAGTCCGGCTTTCTCTACCCCTTCCACATATCCCATCAGAAGATCCTTATTTACTGCCACCAACAAAATATCAAAACCACCACTCGACCTATCGACGATTTTCCAGTCAGTAATGAGTTGACTTATTTGTGTAGGTAAATACTCTTGCGCCTGCCAATTAACCGCCTCATTTAATTCCGACATCGCAAGACGGGGAATTTTCAATAACTTCGTAAAAATGGAAAACTCAGGCAAGATTAGTCCAACCGTTTTTTCATTGAAGTGAAATTTGTTCCAGACACTTTTTAAAATCTTAGCCAAATTTACAGGATCGATAACTTTGTAATTTTCAATTAAACCGTCTGGCAAATCTACAGATGCATGTCTAACGACTTTCTTCCTGTTTGAAGAAACTTCGATTACTAAAAGTTTATTAGGCAAAAAATATATTGATACGAATGACTTTCCGAACATAGGGCAGGTCCCTGCTCTGCAGGGAAATTCTAAACTCTAAGCACGAAATCCGAAACAATATCTAATATCAAAGGTTCCAAATCTAAAACAAGACCAATAAAAGTTTTGATTATTTGAATTTAGTATTTTGAATTTGTTTCGAATTTAGGATTTAGGATTTCTTCTACATTGATTATTACAGATGCTATACTTAATATCAATCGAGAAAGAATTTTCTTTTCTCATCCTGAAAGTAATCCATGCTGCCCAAAAACCATCCTAACCAAGGACAAATTCTCCTGTCAATTCTTATTGCAATTGCCGTTTTTTCTATATTGGTTAATGCACTTTTTACACTGATTGCAGCTTCTTTTGATTTGGTCTCTCTCAATAAAACAAGAATAACTGCCCGACATTTGGCTCAGGAGAAAATGGAACTTATCAGAAATCTAGCTTATGAAGACGTCGGAACGGTTGGCGGCATTCCTGATGGCATAATCGAACAAGAAGAAATTGTGCGTAGAAACGACTTAAATTATACAGTTAAAACCGATATATCTTATGTTGATGATCCTTTCAATGGGGCTGGAGCTGATACCGACTATAAAAGGGTAAGAATTGAGGCCTCGTGGGAAGGCTTAGCCGCTTCGAGAAAAAATCCAATTATCCTTATTAGTGATGTTGCGATAGGAACATTGGTAGACGTTGAAGGAGGAGGTCTTGTCATTCAGGTTTTCGACGCAAGCGGTGACCCGGTTCCGCAAGCCGAAGTTACAATTGTGGCCAACGGAATTGACCCACCAGTCAATTTAACGGTATTAACCAACTCTGACGGTAGGGTTGTTCGTCCTGGTGCGACACCCTGTATCGAATGCTATCAGATTACCGTCACCAAGGAAGACTACTCAACCGATAGAACCTATTCGACAGGCGAAGTCGCAAACCCACTAAAACCACACGTAAGTGTATTTCAAGACAATGTCACTCAGGTAAGCTTTGCTATCGATAGAGAGACAACTTTAAATATTACCTCACGCGACTCAAGAGAAAATAACTTTGCCTCCCTCGGTAATGTTACTTTTCGTTTAAGAGGTAATAAAATAATCGGCACTGATACGCTGGCGCAACCCGTGTATAAATATGATCAGATTTTAGTAAGCGATGCTTCTGGTAATAAATCTCTCACGAACATGGAGTGGGACGTATATCAAGTCCTTATGCCAGCAGTTACATCCTACGATATTTCAGGAACATCCCCAGTCTTGCCTCTAAATCTTTCTCCGGGGTCAAGTTTAGATTTCACTTTCTCGGTTACCTCGCACACAGATAATAGCTTTTTCCTAACAGTCAAAAATCCCTCACAAACTTTGATTGCTTCAGCGTCAGCGCATTTGACCGGACCGGGTGGATTTGACCAAATAAAGACAACTGGGGAATCTGGAAATCCAGATTTTGGACAGGTTCTTTTTTCTCTTTCTCAGGATACATATAACCTTACTGCCACGGCGGCAGGATTTTTGGACTACAACTCAAGTTTTGATATATCTGGATATACAAAAGCTGACGTAATACTCACACCAGAATGAAAGAAATTGGAAATTGGAAATTGGAAATTGGAAATTCCTCGCAACGCGAGGGGGGTTTCACATTAATAGAAGTTCTTGTTTCTGCAGCAATCTTGGTAATTCTCGCCGCGGGATTTTTGGGATTACAATTTATAATAAGTCAAAATCAGGTAACTGCATGGCGAAATTATTTGGCAATAGAGGCCGCAAACTTAAGTCTTTCAAACTTAAGCCGCGAATTAAGAGACGCCCGTCAAAGTGGAACCGGAGGATACCCTTTGGAAGTTCCCAACGACCAAGAAATAGTCTTTTACTCGGACATAGATTACGACGAAGAAATTGAAAGAGTAAGATACACCCTGTCGGGAACAGAACTCACAAAAGGCGTCATCGAGCCGGTTGGAGAACCAGCTACTTATCCTGCGGATACTGAAAAAACTAAAATAGTAACAGACATTGTAAGAAATGCGTCAAATCCGGTCTTTTATTATTACAATTCAGACTGGCCAACGGATACAACAAATAACCCTCTTCCTTCAAATCTGCGCATCTCCGACACCAGACAAATAAAAATCATTTTAATAACAAATCCCAAAGCTGACAGTCCCGAATTTGACTTTAGATTGGAATCTGATGTTAGACTGAGAATGCTTAACTGACATGAAAGGAACTATTACCCCGGCTCTACTTGTAATCGCTTCTGCTTTTATTATTATCATTTATGGACTTTTATTTATACTTTCTTTACAGTTCGACTTCGCTCAAAGGCAAATTGCCAATGAAAGGGCTCTTAATATCGCCGAAGCCGGAATCAACTACTATCACTGGCACCTTGATATTGATCCAGATGACTATACAGACGGAACAAATAATCCAGACTTACAACCTTATGAACATGAATATAACGATCCTCAGGGTGAGGCTATAGGTAAATTTGCATTAGAAATCGAAGCCCCCACCGAAAGTCATCAAGTTGTTACCATCAGGTCAACCGGCTGGTTATACCAATACCCTAAAGTTAAAAGAACAATCGAAGTCCAGTACGGAAAAGTAGTACTAACTCGATATGCATTTTTGCACAACTCGAACATGTGGTTTGGTGACGACATCACTGTCAACGGACCGGTATTTTCAAATGGAGGTATAAGGTTGGATGGACATAATTCTTCAACTGTTGAAAGCGCTAAAGAAACCTACACTTGTGGAGTTGAATCAGGATGTATTCCCAATCCCGAAACAAAACCTGGAGTCTGGGGAAACGGAGAAATAGACGAACTTTGGTCATTTCCTTCCGTACCAATAGACTTTGACAGTATAAAAGTCGATTTTAACATTATGAGAGATGCGGCGCAGGCTAATCCTACTGGTTACCTTGGCCCGTCAGGTGCCCAAGGGTATCACCTTGTCTATACAAGCGACGGAAACGTAGACGTCTATAGAGTTACCGGAACATCGCCAATCAACGGCTACTCACTCGAATATGGATGCGAAATCCTACAGCAGGTTATAACATCAGAGGTGTCTTTGGGAACATATGCTCTATCAGAAACTCCCATCATCTTTGCTGAAGATCAGGTTTGGGTAGAAGGAATCGTCAATGGAAAAACAACTCTCGCCGCAGCCCGATTCCCACTTGGAACATTTAACGCCAATATTTGGATCATGGGGGATCTTACCTATCTTGCTAAAGACGGCAATCATAAATTAGGGCTGGTGGCCGAAAAGGACATAATCTTCACTCGGGACGTTCCAGAATACTTCGACTTGCACGCTGCAGTCCTCGCTCAAAATGGAAGAACGATAAGACACCACTATAATAAACAAGGTTGTAGAGAACAAGGACAGGGCCAAGACTCACAAAAGAATGAGTTTAATTTTTACGGATCGCTCATCAGTAATCAGAGATCTTATTGGAATTTTAGTAGTGGACAGGGATCTCCTGCCTCGGGTTTCGTCAAAACAACCCTAGACTACGATCCAACTAATTTTGGAGACCCTCCACCTTACTTTCCTTCATATGGAGCTTACCAATTCCTTTCCTGGAAAGAAGTAAAATCAAATTAAAGTCCACGGTTTTCTTGAATGCTTTAATAAAAACAAACTGTATTCGAGGTAACAACAGGGGAATCTTCATTAGGCGATTTTTCGCAGATTTCTCTAAACGGATCGCTCTCTCGAGAGTCTCCGTTTTCAAAATTATTCTTTTTTGTAAACTCCTCATTAAAGTACTCACTTAATGACGAGTCTTCTTTTCTTTGCCCTTCTTCCAAAATTACTGCATCTTTACCACCCTTTGACACTTTACTTTGTTTGAAAAAGCCGAAGACTAAAATTCCAAAAGATACAAAAAATAAAAATAAAATTATAATAAATAAAATTGGAGCGTCAACTTTTTTTTCATCACCTTTCTCGTTCTTTGCCATAACCTTTATAATCCCGAATCTAACCCCGAAACTACTGAGTAAATCGGCGTAATCATAATAACAACCATTACCCCTACCGCAATTCCAATAATAAGCATCAAAAGAGGTTCAAGTAAAGCTGTTGCGCGCTTTAAACTATAATCAACCTCCATTTCATAAAAGGATGCCAGTTCTTCCAAAACAACCTCCAAACTTCCTGTTTTTTCGCCTGCGCGAATTGTCTGAACCATCGTTACAGGGAAAGATTTCTTATGCTTAGTCAGAATTTCGGCCAAGCTTTCTCCTTTGGCAACGCCGGCAGAAAATTCCTTTGCCTGTTTTTTAAGATGAGGTTGTCTTAAAACATCAGATGAAACGTCGAGTGCAACCATTATTGGAACTCCGCTTTTAAGAAGTGTAGATAAAGTTCTCGCAAAGCGGGCCGTATCAAGTTGATCCATGACCTTGGAAATTACGGGTAGCTTTACAATAAAAGAAAAAATTACGGTTCTCGTTCTTTTAATAAGAAACAGCATTATAAAAATAAAAATCAGACTGAAGAATGCCCCGAAAGTAAGTGCCAAATTCTCACTTACGCCTTTTCCAAGATTTAACACAAATCTTGTAATCACTGGTAATTCGACATTAAGAGAAAGAAATACGTCACTCATTTTTGGAAGTACAAAGCCAAGCATGATGCCTGCATTTGCAACCATGGCCGCAATAATTACCGAAGGATACATCATGGAACTTTTTACTTTCTGAGATAACTCATAAGAAGATAAAAGTTGCTTTGCCAAATAGTCAAATGATTTTTCCAAAGTTCCCGACTCTTCTCCCGCTTTTACCATCGTCAAAAATACCGCGTCAAAGTCCTCCTTATATCTGGCAAGGACAGAAGATATACTCTCTCCCTTTCGTATATGAAAAGAGGTGTCAAAAAGAACTTCCTTGAGCTTCTTACTTTGAGTCTCTTGCCGAATTATGTCAAGCGCTTCCGGCAAAGGCAGACCGGCCCGCAACATGGTTGCAAGAAATCTGCAAAAAGCTGCCTTTTCTGAAACCGAGACCCCACCTCCGAAAATATTAAATCCACCTTTTTCTAAAGCCTTAATCGTCAGTATCTGAAACTCATCTGATTGTAAAAAAGATACGGCCTCCTTTTTATTCCCCGCCTGAACCACGTCTTCGATAATTTTTCCTTCCTTATCTTTTGCTTTGTATTTATATAAAGGCATATCAGTTCTCCCTGACTACTCTTATCACTTCCTCGATCGTTGTTAATCCTGACGAAACTTTGTCGAGTCCGTCTTGAAGCATCGTCGTCATTCCTTCGGCAATTGCCTGTTTTTGAATCTCGTCGCTGGTTGCTCTTTGCGTGATAAGACTCCTTATTTTTTCGTTAACCGGTAATGCCTCATAAATTCCTATTCTTCCGACATACCCTTTATGATTGCATTGACCACAACCCTGACCTTTGTAAAACTTCTGCCCTTCAAGACTATTTCCTAAATCTTTTGTAAGTTTTTTCCGTATCATCTCGTCAGGGGTATATTTGACTATACATGAGGAACAAATTTTTCTTACCAGCCTTTGTGCAATAACGACATTTAAGGTTGAGGCCAAAAGAAAATCTTCAGAACCCATATCCAAAAATCTTGGAATCGCACCGGCTGCAGTATTTGTATGAAGAGTAGAAAGAACCAAATGTCCTGTCAATGCCGAATGTATCGCGATTTCTGCGGTTTCGTTATCCCTAATCTCCCCAACCATGATTATGTCAGGGTCATGACGCATTAAAGCTCTAAGTCCGGTCGCAAATTCCACTCCTGTTTTTGTATTTACTTGAATCTGTGTAACTCTGCCTATGGCATATTCTATTGGGTCTTCTATTGTACAAATCTTTACTTCAATTGTGTTCAATATGTTTAGTATTGAATAAAGCGTCGTCGTTTTTCCCGAACCCGTTGGACCGGTCACAAGAATCATACCGTGGGGCCTTGTAATATTGGCTCTAATAATCTCAAGGTTATGGCCTACTAAACCAAGTTCCTCAAGGCTTGAGGGTCTATTTGTCTCTTGCAGAAGTCTCATTACAACATTTTCGCCGTAAAACCCAGGAATAATTGAAATTCTAAGCGATACGACATCCTCATCAATAATAAATTTATATCTTCCGTCCTGCGGAACCCTGTGCTCGTCAATTTTCAGATTCGACAGAATTTTTATTCTGGCAACAAGCGCCGCTTCGACACCTTTCGGAAACTTAACAATATCTCTCAAAACTCCATCAATTCTAAAACGAATAACAACTTCTTCTTCTTGTCTTTCTATATGAATATCTGAGGCTTTCTCGCTAATCGCGTAACTAAAGATCGTGTCTAAAATTTTTATAATCGGCACTTTTTCTGCAAGCTTAGCCAGATCCTCTTCTTCCTCGCTTCCCACTTCAGGGGCCCCAATTTTCTTTATATTTTCGGAAATTATTTTCTCAAAATCCTCTTTTATTCCTTTTTTATATTGACCTAAGCCCTTTACCAAATCGTCCCGAGTTGCAAAATATTGTTCAATCTCTAATCCTGTATGCCGTTTTGCAAATTCCAGAGCTTCAAAATCTTCCGGATTCTCCATGGCGACCTTAAGAACTTTTCCTTCCTGGCCAAAAGGAACAATTTTATAAACTCTGGCCATTTTTTCGGGAATCAGGGAAAGAACATCAGAAGGAATGTCCAAACGTCGAATATTGGCAAAAGGGATACCGTAGTGTTCAGCAATAAGTTTTCCTATTGTGTCCTCGTTAATTGCGCCTCTGAAGATTAAAATATCGACTATATCTTTATTTAGTTCGCTTGCGGTCTTGGCCGCGTCGTCAAAATCCGCCTCGCTTACGAAGCCGCTTCCTACAATTATTTTTTTGATTGTCTCGATTGGCAGGTGCATGGGCAGATAGATGATTAGATTCAGCTAAAATCAGTAAACTAACCTAATTAATATTAGTACATTTCATTATACAATGGAAAATAGAGAGATTTAAAAGTAGATTCCGATTTCAAGAACAATCGTAATTATGCCTAAGCGGCTCTTGCACGGCGTTTTTTAAGAAAGCGCTCAAAGGCTTGAGCAGGTACGATCGTAATTACGCTTCCTATTACAATTGCAGCTCCAACAGCGGTATTGACCAGAACATATATTCCGGCACCCGCCGCTATCAAAATTGTATCTACTTTTTTTGAAAATTCAGCGAACTTTTCAGCTGCTCTTTCTAAAAACGGTCTTCTTTCCGTATTAGCCATACCTTTGAATTTTACATCATTCAACTTTTTGATATAATCAACCAGCATGGCAATTGAAATTACATATTTCGTCCACGGCACAACAACTGATAATGAGAAAGGGTTGTCGTCAGGATGGAAAGATGTTCAACTAACAGAAGTAGGAAAGGGTCACGCACGAGCAAATATAAAAGGAATTGAAGGCAAGAAATTTGACGCAGCTTTCTGTTCGGATTTAAAAAGAGCTGTTGATTCAACAAAAATTATATTCGGTCGATCCGTGCCGATTATCGAGGATAAACGTCTAAGAGAGTGTAATTACGGAGAATTCAACGGCAAACCTTCAGACATAGTCGAACCCATGCAGGAAGAAAATATTACAAAAAGATTTCCAGGTGGTGAAAGTTATGAGGATGTTAAAGCCAGGATTGCTGACTTTCTTGAATTCTTAAAGAAACATTACGACGGAAAAAACGTTGCCATTGTTGCACATAAAGCTCCTCAACTTGCACTTGATGTCCTTATTAAAGGAAAAACATGGGAACAAGCATTTGCAGAAGATTGGAGAAAAAAGAAAGCCTGGCAACCCGGTTGGGATTATAATCTCGAATAAATATACTTCAATATAAAAATATCTAATACAAATGTATTGCGCGATATACTCAAATTATCTCCAAATACTAAATCACTAACATCTTATATCTAACTTCTTACTTCTATTTCTTCACTTTCTCGTACCAATCGTTCAGGATTTTGGCAACGACGTCTTTCGCTCCAAGACCGACTGAAAGTCCGACAACCAAAACTATTGTGTATGTTAGTCCTTGGAAAAATGTTGCGATGAGTCCACGAGCAATCTGCAACTGCTCAACGGCCGCAAAGAAACTTACTATTACGATAACCCAACGACTAAATTTAGCAACAGGTTTTGCGGCTTCGTGATCAACCGAGGCAAATGCACCTCGAACCACACTTTCCACAACTCCGGCAACAAAATATCCAGCTCCGAAAATTAAGGCCGCAGCCAAAATGTTAGGAATATAGGAAAGAACCCTGGCAAGAACTTCTGAAACGACCGAAAGTCCCAGAATATCAACGGCTGCCAAGAAGAATACAAGAATTATTATCCACTGGACAAAAACCGCCAATATTCCAGCTAAATCAAGTTTAATTTCGGCCTTTTTAAGATATTGGTCTATCCCCAAAGAGTCTGAAAGCTTTTCAAGCTTTACTGCTTTCAAGACTTCGCTTATCAGTCGTTTTAGCCAATAGGCTAGGATGAGACCAATTGCAAAGATAACAATTGCACCTAAAACAGTTGGTAAAAAAGTTAAAAAAGAAGTCCAGACCGTACCCCACGAAGAAACTAAAGCTTGCTGCCAAATAGAAACTCCTCTCATATCTTGTTCACCTCCCTCCGGGCCAGAGGCCCTCTGGGCCGGTGGCCTTCTATATATTTATTCTTCCATATTTTTCACAAAATTACAAGACTATAAGCTGTTAAGATGTGAAATCTGTTGTCATTCGCCTTAGGCGAATGCAGGTTAGGAAGAACCTCGCGCTTTGCGCGAGAACATTGGATCCCCTCTATCGTCCGAAACGAAAAAACCCCGATTAAATCGGGGTCGTTTCGTACTCTGGAGACTAATAAGAACCCCGCATTCTGCGAGAACCTTGGCTAGCCGCTATTCTGTAACTAAAAAATCCACCCTATTGGTGGATTTTTTAGTCTCTGGAGGCTAGTAAGCCAGGTTCTGTTTTGCCCTTCAATTTCACTCAGGGTAATCCTGAGCTTGCCGAAGGACTAGACGGCAATCTATCTAAGCCCTCACGGGAGTATCGGGAAGACATCTTTATAAACTCCCTCGGAGGTTGCAGCGAGTGGGATTATCAACGTTTCACCCATTTACCATACCCGTCGGGGTACAGGTTAATGATCGTCTCTGTGATTCTCCAATTCTGTCTGTTCAGAATCGGTTTTCAAGATCTTTCAACCCTGAAACACCAGCTGTTGCCAGTCGGAGCTTACACTCCGTCCCCTGTCTTCTGCTGCCTGGACTTTCCTCTACGTTCATATAAACTGAACGTAGTAGCCGTCCTTCCTCCAGAGCATTCATATTATATCATATTGAAGCTAAATTATTAAGAAGATCGCACTCCTTTAAGAAAATACTCTTTTGTAACAACCTGAATTGTAATATAAACAGGAACAGCAATAAGTATTCCAATAATTCCTGCCAGTCTAAAGCCAATCGCCAAAGCAAGGAGTGTTATAACCGGATTAACACCGGTAGATCTTCTCATTATTTGAGGTACAAAAACGTAATTTTCCAGTTGTTGAATCAAAAAAGCCAAGGCGGCGGTCGCAAATCCCAATATCGGCGAGATGCCGAAACCAATAAGGACTGCCGGGATAGCAGCCAAAGTCGGACCAATATAAGGAATTACTTCTAAAATCCCTGCCAGGATCGCCAGAGGAAGTGCAAAAGGAATCCCTAAGAGTCTCAATCCTATATAACTTGTTAAGCCCACAACGAACATTAGTGTTATTTGGCCAATCGCCCAGCTTCCAAGTCTTATTTCAAGAGCACTCATTACTTTAACTAACTCGTCTTTTTTCTTTTCGCCTACAAAATGGGCAAGTTGCTCTTCTAACCTCTCTCTTTCAGACAACAAGTAAAAGGCAAAGACCAGAACAGCAACAACCCCAATCACATTGGAAAAGAGTGACAAAGTAAGTTTAGCAATCTGCGCAGGTAGGGAACCAAGTTGGGTGATGAGCTGTTGAACAATTTGGTCACTTATAACTACAGAAAAACCTACATTTTTAAGAAAGAGAGGAAGATTACTAATAAAAGATGATGTTTGTTCGACTAAGGGTGGCACAATGGCGGCTACCGAAAAACTAATAATCGTTAAAAGAGTAAGATAAGCCAAAAGAATCGAAACCGTTTTAGGTATTTTATACTTTGATAGCTTTCCAATAATAGGACTCAGAACTGTAGTTATCAAAAGTGCAAGATAAAGTTGCAGAATAATATCGCGAATATAGTAGACAATCCACAACCCTGCTAAAAAGAAAGCCGTAAAGATGATAGTTTTTTGTGATATTTCGATTTTTTGCGGCATATATTGCTTTTAGCAAGAATAGCATTTTTCTACGGCCTTTTCTAGCTACTCGCACTCGAATATTTTTCCATAGCAAAATTCCAAAAGCGAAAAGAAATAAATATAAATAAGATAGAAATTATAAGAGCTGACAATACTCCAGTAAAACTGGCTAATCCCATAAAAGCCTTGGCCGGTAGAGTCATCATTATTGCAACAGGAATGAAATACGTTAGAATTCCTTTCAATGGCTCTTTGTAAATGTCGACAGGAAACCTTCCCATACTTGTAATGTCTCGGTAAATCATAATTGTATGATCGACTTCCAAAGTTATAATTCCGAAAGAAATTACAATAATATGGAATGCTGCAGTTATTAATAATCCTGAAACGAGAAGTAATAAATACAAAAAGACATTCTCCAAGGAAGGATTTAAAAGTTTTCCGACATAGACCGTTGCGGCGTAAAGAGGTGGTAATGTTATTAAGTCAATAACATCTGCGCCTCCCATCAAAACCCTAAATAAAGCATTCATTGGTTTTGCCAAGATAAGATCAAAATCGCCTGTTACAACGTAAGATCGAAATCTATATACTTCTCTGAAAAAAAACTGTGCAGTTGTATCGACTACCATAAAAGATAAAAAGAAAAAGATTGTTTGTGTAGAATTATAACCCGCAAGATTTTCTGCTCCTTTTAATAGGAAAAACAAAAAAGAAATGAAAAATAAAAATCGAAGCACCTTACCGGCCAAAAAAATCAAAAGTACGCTTCTTTGATTAAGAACCATTAAAAATGAGTTCCTGCTCATGAAAACCCAAATCCTAAGATAATAGAGCAATCTTTTCATATATCACCTTCCGTAAGCCTGATAAACCTTAAATCCTTTCTTCCAAATCCAGTTCATGAAAAACCACAAGATAAAAATCCAAATGGTGGAGATAAAGATTCCTTTAAAAAGCAAAAACCCGGTAATTTTTCCCAAATAAACTTGAAGTGGAAAGAAGATTAAATAAGGAAAAGGAGTAAAGTTTAGAACATTTTGAAGTGAGGCCGGAAGTATATCCAAAGGAAAAAGAGCCCCTGAAAGAAATTCAACCATTATAACTGTGACCAAAAAGTGTCCGCCCCAACCCATTTCAGGCGCCCAAAAAGGAATCGCATTCACAATAAATAACAAAATATAATATGTAAAAATTGCCAGAATTATACTTATTAAAAAAAGAATTATAAGAAATGGATTATTTTGAAAATAAAAAGGTGGCCTCAAGATAAGATAAAGAAGGCTGAATTCCCCAACAGCAAAGACTAAGTTTAGCGCTTTACTTGAAATATCCCTTGTCAACCAGTATTTAAAATAATTAACAGGTTTTAAAAGATAATTAATTATTTCTCCTCGGGCAATATCCCCTGCAACATCCTGCACTCTTGATGACAGAACAAATGCCTTGATAAAAATTAATCCGAAAACATAGGTCAGAATTTTATCCCTATCGTAGCCGAAAAGTTGTCTACCCTGAGCAGAAAATACCGTATCCCACAAAAAAAATACAATAAAAATTTGTAAAACGTTTCTCACCCTCCACATTATGAAGTTCAAGCGATATACAAATTCCTGCTGAAAAGAAATCTTAAAAACCTGCAGATACTTACCCATTTTTTTTCTTTATTACCTCTCCTCTAAATACACGTCTTATTATTTCTTCAATCGGTTCTTCTTCTATGGTCAAATCCGCAACCGGAAAATTCTGGAGAAGTTCCGCTGCGGCAACTGCTGTTGCCTCTCGGGGAACTGCAAGAATTGCTTGTGGAAAATCAAAACGCTTGATTTTACCAATCTCGTCTAGTTTTTTAATGTCCGCTTCTTTTGAAAGATAAACTTTTATAATTTTTTCTTTTGCAAACTGAACTACCAACTCCTTTAAATTCCCATCGAATAGGATCTGACCTTTGTCTATAACTATTACTCTTTTAGCCAAATCAATAAGGTCATCCATATTATGCGATGTAAGCATAATTGTCGCCGAATGCTTTCTGTTATATTCGAATATAAAATCGCGAACTTTTTGCTGAGCAACAACATCAAGCCCAATCGTCGGTTCGTCCAAAAAAAGCACCTTGGGGTGATGCAGAAGCGCCGCAACCAGCTCTAGTCTCATTCTTTGACCCAATGAAAGTTTTCTTACCGGAGTATTTAAAAATTTTTTAACTTCCAAAAGCTCGACCAATTCGTCAAAACTTTCCTTATAAATATTTTGCGGAATTTCATAGATTGCACGATTCAATTCCAGTGTTTCAATCGCAGGAAGATCCCACCAAAGCTGATTTTTTTGTCCCATGATAAGGGAAATTTGCTTTAAAAATTCAGGACGTCTTGTCCAGGGATCAAATCCCATTACCTGAATAAAACCGGCCGTCGGAAAAAGAAGGCCTGACAAAACCTTAAGAGTGGTCGTTTTTCCGGCTCCATTCGGACCTATAAACCCAACCAGCTCACCTTTGTTAATACTAAAAGAAATACTTTTTAGTGCTCTGATAATTTTTTTCTGGGGCGAAAAAAGTGAAGAAATACTTCCAGCCAACCCCGGCTTTCTCTCTGTTACTTCAAAATTTTTGACCAAATGTTCAACAATTATTGTTTTTTCAACTGCTTCCTTATTCTCCTTACTCATGGCTAAAGTATAACACCGCGAAGCGGAAACTCTAAGCACTAAGCACAAAATCCTAAACAATAATTAAATTCAAATTAATAATGTTTAAAATATTGGAATTTAGAGTTTGGGATTTGTTTAGGAATTAGAAACTTCGCGCTTTAGCGCGTTACCTGTCTTTTCAACTTTTTACCCGGAGTGAAGCGTGGGGAGCGATGCGATTTTATTGTAACCAACTTTTCGGTATTGGGAATCTTGACTGTCTTGCCTTTCATGGAGATTACCCTAAAAGTTCCGAAGCCTGAGAGAACAACTTTTTCTCCTTTGGATAGGGTTCTTCCTACTTCGTTCAAAAATGTCTCAACTGCCTCAACCGCTGCTTTTTTAGTCAGATGCGCTTTTCTGGCTACCAAATCAACAATCTCTCTTTTAGTCATATCGAAACCTAGGATACATTAATACAAAGATTCTGTCAAGTGTTCGGGATTTTTTACTTAGCAGCTGTGGTATCAACTGCCCTTACTTCTCGTATAACAGTCACCTTAATCTGTCCTGCATATTCGGCTTCCTTCTCAAGCTGTTTTGCAATTTTATGGGCTAAAATTGTTAATTCATCATCATCAACCTCTTCCGGCTTTACCACTACCCTCACGTCTCGTCCTGCCTGAAATGCAAATGCTTCCTCAACGCCTTCATATCTTTTGGCAACTTCCTCAATATTTTCCATCCTTTTGATATAATCTTCGTGGGGTTCGTAGCGGGCGCCGGGGCGGGAACCGGAAATTGCATCTGCAATCCAAACAACTACTGATTCAACTGACGAGAATTGTCTATCTTCGTGATGCTCAGCAACACAGGAAATTACTTCCTTAGGAAACCCGTGTTTTTTGAGAACGGCTACACCCGCATCAACGTGAGTTCCTTCCTCATCGGTAACTACCTTACCTATGTCGTGAAGAAGACAGCCTAGTCTGACTGTTTCGACATTTGCACCAATCTCATGGGCAACAGCAACTCCAATTTTTGTCTCTTCAATTGTATGAAGTCCTAAATTTTGGCCATAAGAAGTTCTAAACTTGTATCGCCCGATGAGGTTCAATATCTCAGTTGGCAGATTATAAACACCACAATCTTCTGAAATTCTTTTCCCCTCCTCCAATAAAATATCCTCCATCTGAGCTTTTGTCTGCCTAACTACCTCTTCGATTCTTGAAGGTTGAATCCTTGTATCTCTAATAAGAGTTTCAAGTGCGCGCCTTGCAATCTCCCTTCTAACCGAATCAAATGAAGAAAGCCTTATCTCAGCCGTCTCATCCAGCTCGAGTTCAACTCCCGTTTCTTTCTCAAATGTCCTAATGTTTCTTCCACCTGCTCCGATTATCCTACCCTTAACTTCTTCGTTAGGAACTGAAATTGTTGAAACCGTATATTCTGCAGTATAGGTGGTTGCACCATGCTTCATAGCGTCAGCCAAAATCTCCTGAGCTTTTTCATTTGCCTCAATTTTGACTCTTTCTTCAAGACGCCTTATTCTCTTGGCCATTTCCTCTTTAATGTCTTTTTCAACCGACTCCAGGAGTAACTTCTTTGCCTCTTCGATACTTACTTTGGAAGCTTTAGCAAGTTTTTCTTTAAGATCTTCCTCATAGGCTTTTAATTTCTGTTCACGTTTATCTAATGCTCCTTGTTGGCGTCTTAAATCTTCTATCAGTATTTTGATGTCATCTGTAGCCATAATGTTTAAAATTCAAAATCCTAAATCCTAAATTCTAAACAAATTCTAATTTTAAAAAATCAAAATTTCAAACAGTTTGGAACATTTAAATTTAGAGTTTTGATATTGTTTAGTATTTCGAAATTTGTGCTTAGAATTTATAGATTGGAGAATAAGAAAGTCCGCACTTAAATAAGTACGTTGGTAGAAAAAGAAACTAAAAGTAATGTTTCTTTAACCATATTTTCCATTCTCCTAGCTCAAATTCTACACATCAAAAGAGTCTGCGTCAATTCCTTTTATTACTTCTCTAATAACCTCCCAATTAAAACCTTTCCTTAATAAAAATTCTGACATTTTTTTGCGGGATTCAAAATCGCTCAATTTCTCCCACATGTATTTTCTCTTTTTTAATAACTTTTTCGCCATTGCAACTTCGTCTATTTTAGACTCAGCTAAAACAGCATCAATTATTTCTTTATCTATTCCTTTAATTCTCAATTCCTGAACTAACTCCTTCTTAGACTTAGACTTAAATTGTAATCTCTGTCCAATCCACCAGACCGTAAACTTTTTATCATCAAGAAATTCTAATCGCTTTAGTCTATTAAACAGCTCTTTATAAAGGCTTTCGTGAACTTTATACTTCCTTAGCCATGTTAAATATTCTTTTTCCGACCGGGGACGCAAACTTCCAAATCTTAAAATCTTGTCATAAACTTTCTGAAATTCCGCCTTTTTGACAATTTCCTCTATTTGTTTCTCGGTCAATTCTTGTCCGACTTTTAACCCTAGTTTTACAAAGTTTTCTAAATCTAGGCCGAATCCGAATTTGTCGTCTAAATAAATATTGACGCGTTTCTGATTTTTCTGAGGTTTTATCGAAGTAACAGTTGGCATAGTTAGATAGTTAGATGGCCAGATGGTTAGAAAAAACCATTCAACCACTCAGCTATTTAACCATTTTACTCTTCTTTCTCTTCACCCAACTCCTTAGGCACTTTTTTTCCTGCCGCAACTGCTTCGCGAATTCTTCTTTCAATTTCCTCTGCTAATTTTTTATCGTCCCTCAAGGCCATTTTAGCACCCTCTCTACCTTGAGCTAAAGGTTTTCCGTCATAGTTAAAAAATGAACCTTTCTTTTCCATTAAAGCCATGTCAACCGCAACATCTAACAGTCCTCCGGTCCTGCTGATGCCTTCCTCACTCATGATGTCCAGCTCGGCAACACGAAGGGGTGGTGCTACTTTATTTTTTACAACTCTAACTCTATGACGCGAGCCAATTACAGAGTCCCCGTCTTTTAGAACTTCTATTCTTCGAATATCCAACCTCACTGATGAATAAAACTTTAAAGCTAGGCCTCCCGGAGTTGTCTCGGGATTTCCAAACATAACTCCGATTTTTTGGCGTAATTGGTTAGTAAAAATAAGAACCGTTTTTGATTTACTTATTGCCCCGGTTAACTTTCTTAAAGCTTGACTCATGAGCCTTGCCTGCATTCCCATTACGGCATCTCCCATTTCTCCTTCCAACTCCGCCCTGGGAACAAGTGCGGCAACGGAATCAACAACTATGACGTCAATAGCTCCCGAGCGAATTAAAGTTTCGGTAATTTCCAAAGCTTGTTCGCCTGTGTCCGGTTGGCTCATCAGAAGATCGTCTAAGTTGACTCCAATTTTCTCTGCCCATTCGGGATCAAGCGCATGCTCTGCATCAATAAATGCACACTGGCCACCTTTCTTTTGTGCCTCCGCTACAACTGATAATGCAATTGTCGTCTTACCGGATGCTTCTGGCCCATAGATTTCTACTATACGCCCCCTCGGAAGTCCGCCAACACCAAGTGCCAAATCAAGCGCAATCGAGCCCGTTGGAATAACGTCTACTTTAAATCGTTCATCTCTATCGCCCAATTTCATAATCGAACCCTTGCCGTATTGTTTCTCAATCTGTTCCATGGCAAGCCTTATGGCTGCAAGTTTTCCTGAAGAATCTGTTTGTTGTTCCGGAGCTTTTACTTCTTCTTTTTTAGACCTACCCATACTTTCAACTTTTTAACACACTATCTGCTAAAATACAATAGAGATTTTATCCGATAACTAATGAAAAATTATAAATTTTGTCCTTATTGCGGAAATCCGTCAAAAAAACAAAAAGAGTTTTTTAAATGCACAAAATGCGGGAAGAAAGTTTTTATGAACTCCCATCCTACTGCTTCTGCTTTTATTGTTGAAAACGGAAAATATATTATCTCCAAACGCGCAATAGAACCCAAAAAGGGAACTTACGATGTTATTGGGGGGTTTTTGAATAATGGTGAACATCCTGAAGCCGGTATTATCAGAGAATTCAAAGAAGAAACAGGACTAACTATAAAAATTATTGATCTACTTGGAGTCTATATGGATAAATATGAATATCAGGGAGATTTAGTTAGCACACTAAATTTTTGTTATATAGCGGAAATTGTTAAGGGAAAGGCTAAACCACAAGACGATGTGGCATCTCTTTATTGGTTTCAGATTAGTAACACACCTGAAAATTTAGCTTTTACCTGGATTAAAAAAGCTCTAAAAGATCTTCGGGGTTGGTATCAAAAAAATAATTAGGATGGAAAGTTGGCAAAAGATAATCATTATAATCTGGGGAATAATCTCATTTGCCTTATTCGTTAAAGGATTTAAAGAAAGTAAGGATAAGAAAAATGCTTATGGTCTTACTCCCTTTTTCCCTTTCGGCGCTTTTGTCTGGGGAGACGCAGTTGTTTTTGGATTCTTTTGGACGGCGGTCTTCGTGGTAGTTCTAATCCTGAATGACTGGACACTCTTTCTTTTAATAATTTCTGTCTTTTGGGTCGTGCGAAGTATCGGTGAAACAATCTACTGGTTCAACCAGCAATTCTCAAAAATAAATAGAAATCCGCCGGAGAAAAACTGGATGTTTAAATATTTTCATAATGACTCTGTCTGGTTCATTCATCAGATCGGATGGCAATGCGTCACTGTTATCTCTATAATTTTCTCCATCTATTTTACCCATACTTGGCTAAAATCTTTATGAGCGAGAAACTGAAACTAATTATTGAACTTGTTCCATCATCCTCTTGGAATCAAAATTTAAGAAGCCTTCTCAAACCCCAAATGTGGGAAAGATTAAAAAAAGAAGTTTACAAAAAATATGATTATAAGTGTTCGATTTGTAGAGCTGGTGGTAAATTACATGCTCATGAGGTTTGGGATTATGATAACAAAAAGTATGTCCAAAAACTTGCCGACATAATTGCTCTTTGCTCAAAATGCCATGCTGTCAAACATATCGGTTTAGCCGGCATTCATGCAAGTGAAGGAAAAATAAGTTATGAGAACTTGATAAAACACTTTATGAAAGTAAATAATTGTGACCGGGATGTTTTCGAAAAACACCAAGCGGAAGCTTTTAAAAAATTCGAAGTACGTTCACACTTTGAGTGGCAAATAGATTTAACTGAATATCAAAATGGGTTAAAATAACACTTATGGCGAATATCATAATTTTTGGCGATAGTATCGGACAAGGATATTACGATGCTGAAGGTGGCTGGGTGGTAAGATTGAAAAGATTTTATTCTGCACAAAATGCTAAAGATCCTTATAAATTGAGTGTTAATGTATTTAATCTATCTATTTCAGGAGATACAACACAAGAAATACTAGATCGTTTTGAAAAAGAAACTCCTGCACGTGTATGGGAAGATCACGAAATAATTGTTACTTTTGCGGTCGGAATTAATGATTCCGTAATTTTATCTGATGGAAAAAACAGGACATCTATCGAAAACTTTAAAAAAAACTTAAATAAGCTCTTAAATCTCGCAAAGGAACATTCGAATAAAATTATCTTCATTGGACTTACTCCCATAGAACAATCCAAGGTTGACCCAATACCCTGGGCTCCAGAAAAATCTACTAAAGAAAAGTTTGTGGAAAAATATGATAAAGTTATTAAGTACTTCTGTAAGAAAAATAATCTTCCTTATCTTTATCTTTACGATAAGTTAACAACAAAAGATCTTGCGGATGGCGCCCATCCTAATACAAAAGGTCATGAAATAATATTTGAAACAGTCAAAAATTTTCTTGAGGAGAAAAAATATATTTAGATGGAAAAAATTGTCATTACGGCTGGTGAAAAATACACAGATATTGATGTTTTGGCATGCGCTGTAGCGTATGCAGAACTTTTAAATAATGAGGGAAAGAATGCTGAAGCCGTAGTCTCAAAAATCCTTAATAAGAGTATTACGGTAAGTATAAAAAAATGGAATATAAATTACTCTACAAAGTTTACTGGAGCCAATCATTTTGTAATTGTAGACACATCACATCCTGAATACTTATCCAGTTTTGTCGACATTGAAAAAGTAATTGAACTTTACGATCATCACTCGGGGTTTGAAGATATTTGGAATAAAAAATTGGGTAAAAAATCACACATAGAGCATATTGGTGCCTGCGCAACTCTAATATGGGAAGAATTCAAAAGAAGAAGTTCGAAAAAAATAAGTGAAACAAGCGCAAATCTCCTTTATACGGCAATAGTGTCAAATACTCTGAATTTCAAGGCTCAAATCAGCAGTAAAAGAGATCTGTCCGCTTCAAATGAATTAATAAAATATACACAATTGCCCGTAAATTGGATTGAGATTTACTTCGAAGAACAAGAGAAAAGTGTTTATAAAAACCCAATTAAAGAGATGCAACAAGATGTTCATACTGAGGAATTTCCCCAGCTTAATGGCAAGATTGTCATTTGTCAGACCGAAATGTGGAACGGTAAGAAATTTATCAGTGAGTATTTAAAGGATATACAAAAAGCACTTGATTCTTTTGAAGAAAAATATAGTCTATTCACCTCACCAAGCATCAGTCAGGGTAAGAACTATTTGTATACGAAATATCCTGAAGTAAAAGAACTACTTGAAAAAATTATCCACGCCAAATTTGACGGAGACATAGGAACGACTGATAAACTTTGGTTAAGAAAAGAAATTCAAAAAAAATTGCAAGATATTTCAATTAAGCAAATGGATATTAAATCTTATTACGAGAGGCAGATTTCCCTAAGTGAGTGGTTTGAAGGTTTAAGTTACAAGTCAACAACCGAATTCAGAGTCGAAGATAATGAAAAAAGAGAAAGACTTAGATTCCTTAAAAAAGAAATCGGCATGCCCTTTGACGAACCAGTCCAGTTCGAGGCCACCGATTTGAGCAAAAAAACTCATAAATTTGAAAAATATTTTCAAAAACATAGTGAAGAATACTGTGCCTTACGACTTATCCCAAAAGACCCACAACTTCCGAAACTTAGAATGCGGGGACTTATTATACGGAAAGCCTACGACTGGTTTAAAGAACAGGAAATCGATCCGACAAAGTATAGGGCAGAGTTCATCCCTCATTCGGAAAAACCCATTTGGTCTACGATTTTTATAGTTAACAAAAATGGCATTTTTGGAGAAATAATCCGCGGCATGCACAACCAGTTAACTCAAGGGTTTTTTGATGTCAATAAACCTATTCTTTTTTCTTATAACTTCAAAAAACTTGCACTCAGTGTTGAGGACAAAGAAGCCGAAGAAGAATTAAGGCGGATTATCGATTATTTATACGTTAAAGACAGAAATAAACAAAAGGCTATTCAGCAAGAATTGAAAGTTAAATTTTTCAAAAATTATTTTGAAGGGTATTTTGAAACAATCTCTGTCGAGGAATTTGGCCTCTGGTTTGTAGACTTTAATAGAATCCTTGGAAAAGCTTATAAAGATTTCAAACTTGATCTCAAACGATCTACAAAAAGCAAATCCAATATAGCAAAAGTCCTTCAGGGCAGAAGTGCTAGTCTGGGAACTGCTAAAGGGGTTGTTAGAATTTTGACCGACGGAAATGTTTTCAAAAAAACTTTGAATAAAGGCGACATACTGGTTTGCGAAATGACAACTCCGGACTACATAGTCCATTTAAAAAAAGCGGGTGCAATAATAACTGACAAAGGTGGCATTCTTTGCCACGCAGCAATTGTCGCAAGAGAGTTTGAAATCCCTTGCGTTGTGGGAACTAATAATGCAACTTCTACTTTAAAAGAAGGAAGTCTGGTCGAAGTAGACGCGGAGAAAGGAATTATAAAAATTCTCGAATGAACTCTTGTTTTCTTCATTATCGCGATAGTATTTGTTAAAATACAAGTATTCGGGGTGTAGTTTACCGGTAGAATGGGCGCATGGGGTGCGTCCGGACTGGGTTCAATTCCCAGCACCCCGACTAAAAAATTCCTCAAATGAAAATTTACGAAATTTACAAAAAATACAAAATTCATTCATATAAGCCCACTAACTTGGCTAATATGTCTATTGAAGAAATTATAAGGACATCCGGATGTTTACATGAAGGACATACCGAATTCAGGAACGGCCTTCACGGTAATGGTTGGCTTGAAAAGGATATTATTGTCAGAAATCCTAAATACCTTGACCGTGTATCGCAACTTCAATCACAACAAATCTTAAAAGAATTCCCTAAAGTTGATCTTCTTTTGGGTGCAATAACCGGCGGTGCAATTATAGTCAGCTATGTAGCAAAACATTTGGGAACTGAGTTTGGAATAATATTGGGAAAGCAAAACCCAATAGTTTTTCATGATATGAATATCCCCGAAAAAGGTGAAAAAGTAGTGCTCGCAGAAGATATTATTTCATCGGGGGTAGACATGGAAAGGTTTGTGAACTTTTTAAAGCAATCTGGAACCGATGTTATTGGCATCAGTGTGTGGATGAATAGAAAAGATAACGAGATAGCAGGCATTAGAGTAATTGACTTACTGACTTCACCGTATGAGTTATACGAAAAAGAAAATTGCCCATTATGTAAAGATAACATTCCAATATTATTTTCTAACGTTAGAGAGTGAAAGAAAAAAGTCCAACCACTCTTTGAGGAATTAAGAAATTTCGAAATTGAAACCTCTTGACAGAATGTAACTTTTAAGTTACTATATGGAAAAGAAAATTGTAATAGACGAAAACGCCGGGAAAGAACTAAGGAAGTTTTCTTTAGAAGTACAAGATGAATTTCAAGCTTCCCTTGATACGCTTAGGGAAAAAGGAAGGCTTGAATCCCCCGAGGGGAAAAAGATCTCTAAAGATATTTTTGAAATAAGAATAAAACTTAAAGGTGAATATAGAGGTCTTTATACTTATTTCGGGAAAACGAATATTTTAGCTTTACATTTTTTCAGAAAGAAAACACAAAAGACTCCTATTAAAAATATTAAGTTAGCAGAAAGAAGGCTGAAACAATATGAGCAAGATTAGTGACAAAAAAATCAGAGAAGCTCTCAAAACAGGAAAGCTTATTGATTACGATCAGCTTTTTGCGAGTTATCCAAAGGAAAGACAGGAAAGAATAAAGGAAAGAGCGAGATACTTAATGGCTGCTTGGGAATTGCGAAAGTTAAGAAAGAAAGCAAGACTTTCTCAACAGGCACTTGCCAAGAAAATGGATGTTAAAAGAGAATTCATTTCAAGAATTGAATCCGGTGAACAGAATATTACAATTGAAACTCTTTATCGCATCGCTGAAGCTACAGGAAAAAAGTTTGAACTTAAATTCAAGTAAAGTTTCAAATATAATCTTCCTTTGTGTTATCCTTAATTCGTGAGTATTTTGGCAATTACCCTCTTAACATTTTTTTCAAGCATCATAGGAACAATAACCGGTTTCGGTATATCGACAATAATGGTTCCAATAGTCCTCTTTTTTCTCCCCTTACCCGAAACACTTCTTCTTGTCGGATTAATCCATTGGTTTGGGGATCTTTGGAAAATGCTTTTATTTAAACATGGAGTTCACAAGAAACTACTTATCTATTTTGGAATTCCCGGAATTATTGCTTCAGCTTATGGAGCCAGTCTAATCGTTCATCTGCCGGAAAACCTATCCTCAAGAATTGTAGGAACTATTTTAGTTTCCTATGTTACTTTTTTAATTCTGGAGCCTAACTTTAGGCTTAAAGAAACAAACCTGACAGCTTCTTTGGGAGGAATTTCATCGGGATTTCTGGCAGGAATAAGCGGTGTTGGAGGAGGTGCATTAAGAGCAGTTGTTCTCACTGCATTTAACATTCCCAAATCCACCTATATTTTTACGGCAGGAGTTTTGGGAGCGCTGATTGATGCGTCAAGGATTGTTACATACTTCGCCGGCGGAACACGTATAGCAACAACTCTTCTTCTTGGTTTTATACTTTTTATACCAACATCTTTTGTGGGAGCAGAAATTGCCAAAAAATTTGTCGACAAGATTCCTCAGAAATTATTTAGAAGTGTTGTTGCGGTGTTTTTATTTTTGCTAGGAATAAAGCTACTGGTATTTCCTTAACAATTTAGTGGCCGATTTCGGGGATAAGAAGTCTAATTCCAACAACTGCCAAAATTCCTATTATCAAAAAAATTGCCTGCTGGCCTAAATACCTTCTTGGAGCGTGAGTAGCTTCGGGCAAAAAATCCGTTGTAGCCACATAAAGAAAAAAGCCCGTTGCCAATGCCAAAAGTATTCCAACGCCTTGCTCAATCCTCTCGGCGTAAAAATAGGTAAGAATTGCACCTGGAAAAGTTGCGAGAGAAGAAAAAAAGTTAGCCCAAAAAGCCTTTTTTCTACTCCAACCCTTGGCAAGAAGAATTCCGAAATCAGCAATTTCGTGGGGAGTTTCGTGTAAAAAAGTCGAAAATGAAACCACCATCGCAAAAGTAGGATTTACCAAAAAAGACGCGCCGATTACCACCCCATCAAGAAAGTTGTGAATGGTGTCTCCAAAAATAATTAAGGGAACAACTTCCTCGCCCTGAACATGACTATGGCCTGCATGCTTCTCACCTGTTTCCTGATGGTGGTGGAGATAAAAGAAAAATCTCTCAATTAAAAAAAGTACTACAAAAACCACCAAAATTACACTAAAAGCGGTTTCTCCCACTTCCTCAACCGCCTCAGGCAAAAGATCAAGAAAAGAAAGAGCCAAAAGTATTCCTGCCGCAAGAGGAACAGAGATAGACGCAAGTGTCTTCGCCCAGTCTTTTTTAAAAAGCAGGATTACTCCACCAATTAATCCTGCAACACTCCCAATAAATGAATAGATTAATAAAAGACTTATTGAACTCATATCAATACTATATATTACATATGATACAATCTCAGGAAGATAAAATGAACAAGATGAAAATTACTTGGGATTTATCGCCTCTTTTTAGGTCGGATAATGATCCTAATATTGCTAAAAAACGAAAAGAGGTAATAAGAGAAACAAGCCGTTTTGCTAAAAAGTGGGAGAGGCGCGACGATTATTTGAAAGATCCGAAAGTTTTGAAAGCCGCACTTGATGAATACGAAAACTGGAATCGGTTCTATGGAACACTTGCACAGGAAAATTATTATTTTGATCTTCGCCATGCAACAAACCAGTCCGACACAAAAATAAAAGCTAAAGTTAATCTTGCAGAAGAACTATCCCAAAAACTGCAAAACGAAATTCAATTTTTTGAACTTCGGGTTGCCAAAATTGAACCCAAACTTCAAAAGAAATTTCTCACTTACAAACCACTTTCCCCCTATAAGCACTTTTTAGAAAAACTTTTTGAGGCGCAAAAACATCTTCTAAGTGAACCGGAGGAAAAAATAATGAATTTGAAAAGTACGACTTCTTACACCAACTGGGTCAGAATGACATCGACCTTTTTATCAAAAGAAGTAAGAGACGGCAAAAACTTCTCCGAACTTCTGGGACTTATGAATAGTAAAAACAAAAAAGTCCGGGATCTGGCGGCGAAATCTTTTAATGAAATTTTGGAAAAACACGTCGAAGTTGCCGAGCACGAATTAAATTCGGTTTTACAAAATAAAAAAATAAATGACGAACTAAGAAAGTACAAAAGAGCCGATGAAGCACGTCACTTGGGAGATGATATCGAAACAAAGGTGGTTGATACCATCGTTGAAACCGTGACCAACAACTTAAGTTTAGCAAAAAGATACTACGAGCTAAAAGCAAAACTTTTTGGCGTGCCAAAACTTGCATATCACGAGCGCAATGTAGAATACGGAAAAATTGACAAAAAGTACCAGTTTCAGGAATCTGTTGAAATTATTTCCAAGGTACTTACAAATCTTGATTCTGAATTCTTGACCATTTTTAACGGATTTCTTAATGAAGGCCGCGTTGATGTATTTCCTAAAAATGGAAAAAGGAGCGGAGCATTTTGTATCTATGGACTAATTACACATCCCACATATATTCTCCTTAACTACAATAACCTCTTAGACGATGTAAGAACTTTTGCACATGAACTGGGGCACGGAATTAATGATGAGCTGATACGTAAAACTCAAAACTCTCTTAATTTCGGGACTCCTACTTCGACTGCTGAGGTTGCGAGTACTTTCTTTGAAGATTTTGTCATCCAAGAATTATCAAGGCAAGTCGACGACGAGATAAAGTTAACTTTACAGATGGCAAAATTAAATCAGGACGTTTCAAGTATTTTTAGACAAATTGCTTTTTATAACTTTGAAACAGAGCTTAACAGAAAATTCAGAAAAATCGGCTATCTTTCAAAAGAAGATATCGGAACTCTCTTCCAAAAACATATGAAATCTTACATGGGAAATTATGTCGAGCAATCACATGGTTCTCAAAACTGGTGGACTTATGTTGAACATTTTCGCTATTTTTTCTATGTTTACTCTTATGCCTCCGGTCTTTTAATTTCCAAATCTTTACAGGCATCGGTTAAGAGTGATTCCAAATTTATTGTAAAGGTCAAAGAATTTCTCTCTTCCGGCCTTGCCGATTCGCCTAAAAATATATTTAATAAATTGGGGATTGATATAACCGACAAAAATTTCTGGGAAAAAGGTCTGAGCGAAGTCGAAAATTTACTTTCTGAAACAGAAAAATTAGCAACTGATTTAGGTAAGATCTAATGAAAAAATCCAGTAAATTCACAGCTCCAAGAGTTCTATTTGTAGTAGCTATGGATAGTGAGTTGCAACCTTTATTAAAAACGCTGGGTAAACCCAAAACGAGCAAAATACTTGACACTTTTCCTTTGTATGAAACTTCCTATAAATCGGTAAAGATATTTATTGTCCACACTTACGTAGGTGATGTTAACGCTTCAATTGCAGGATTTGAAGCAATACGAGAAGTAAATCCAGATTATGTTATAAAATTTGGAGCAGTAGGCGGAAGTTACCGCGAAAGCAAAGCAGGAGATATCATCATACCATTAGGCTTTTTTCATCGCGGTGGGTGGATCACAAGAAATAAAATAACTCACACTCCGACAGCCGATGCTTCAACTTGGGATTCTATTTTCGGAGAGAAAGACTACCAAATTCAAGAAAGCAGAAATAATCTAGGCGGAATGCCCTATTACTTTCCGGTACGAGAGGAGCAGATAGAACTATGTAAAAGTACTTTAAGATCCATGAATCTGAAGTTTCAAACTGCTTATGTCGGTGGTGGAAATATATGGATGTTTGACCAATCGGTTCTTACCAATGTTGTTGAGTGCATGTTACCCATAACAAAAACTCATGATCGATTTGTTTCTGATATGGAATCGTATGCGCTAGCACATGCCTGTTATCTAAAGAGAAGATCATTTTTAGGTTGCTATATTGTTGCAAGTAACGATTATTTAGATGAATCTTATGATCCAATTAAAGTTACTGATTTTTGTAGAAAACTAGTTCCTTATGCCTTAGAACTAGTGAGTACGTTTCACATTAAGAGGTAGTTTGCATATAGAATTTCTCTTTCCTTCCTTTCTTTTTTCTTTCTTTTATACTCGTATTCGTGGACTGTATCACGGTAACAAAAGTGGTAATATAAATGTTATGAGAAGGTATAAATTTCTCGATAAAGAATTTGTATATAGTGCCTTGAATAGATTAAGGGCTTCTTTTCTTGCTGCAAAAGATGGAAATGATGTAGAGGAAATAATAAAAGCAATTTTAACTTACGATGAAAGAATGAAAATCGGAAGGAGAATTCAAATCGCTGAAATGATTAAAGAAGGAATGCAATACAGACAAATAGCTAAAGAGTTAAAAGTCGGCTTGACTACAGTAATGCTCGTTGCAAGAAAATTAGATGAAAACCCGTTCGGTTACGAACTAATAACAGATCGAGAGAAAAAAGTAGAAAAGGAATATAACTATAGAGCTTATCAGAAAATAGGCGGATCGAAAATGATATTTAAGAAAAAAGAATATACAGGTTTTACACGAAAAGACGTAAAAAGATAGTTTTTATCTCGTATCAGTGATACAGTCCACGGTAACATAAGTATTTAGTGTGAATTACGTAACACGTTCTTTCAATGTGCTGTAAGCAGAGCTTGGGATCGCACTCAAGCTACACGTTCTTTAAGTGCTGAGTAAAATTTCTGAAGATAATCCTCGGCGCGTGCCCAATGCTGTTCGCCAAAACCACGCTCGGCTAAATTTCTTTCAACCCCAGCTAAAACTCTTAAATGGGCTAGCTTTGCCGCTTGAAAAAGAGATATTCTGTAAATCTCCGCATAAAGCTGCCTTGCCACATCCTCGATATCGGTAGCCTGTTCCGCCGACTCTTTATCACTCAAATCCTGCCACAATTTGATTTCCAGGGATGTTGCCAATGACGGTTCAAAAGCAAGCTTCAGTTCGTCTTTAATTAATCGGTAAAACTTTTTCAGAGGTCTTTTTGCCTGTTCCCATCTCTTCTCTTCCCCACTCATAATCTTTGCCGCCTCAATTGCCAACTCTTTAGACAACCCGTACTGTTCTTTAAGGTGCTGTATTGCATAATCTCTAAATCTCGTTCCTTCCGGAATTTTCCTCAGCCTCCACCAATTAAGTTCCAGTCTCGCAGAAACTTCCGATCTAAATTTAAGATGTTCCTCAGCATCATTTCCTCCAAATCTCCTTCTTCTTCGCGAATAATCTAAGATAGCAATCCTTAATTTCTCAGGAGAAAAGTCAGGAAAATGATCAGCTTCCCAATAGGTTTCGGCATAATGCGATTGCCAGAGAAGTAGCCCGCTTGTCCTTTGTTCTCCAGAGGTTCGAACCATTAAGTCCGGATAAGGGTATGGCTGATCTGCTGTATCCATATGACTGTCAAGAAGTTTTACATCCACAGCTTCAGCTTTTACGCCATCGCGGATAATTTTTTGAACAGCACGCACTATCTCATCTTGTCCTCCGTAATCCAAGGCCAGATTTAGAATATGCTTTTTATTATTTTTTGTTTCTTTTTCAACTCTTGCTATCTCATCCAGAACGAATTTAGGCAATCTATCCTTCCTACCCAAATGCACAATTCGAACACCGTCTTTTTTTGCTTCTTTCAAATGCACCCGTAACTGATGGGTGATCGCTCTCATCAAAAAATCAACCTCGGCGTTCGGTCTTTCAAGCCAATTCTCGGTCGAGAGCCCCCAGGCAGTAACTGTATGAATTCCCCAATGTCTAACTGCGCGAGTAAGTTTAACCATATTTTTAATACCAGCTTTATGACCCTCCTGAGGAGAAAGTCCACGAGCACGAGCCCAACGTCTATCTCCATCGGGAATAATTACAATATGATCCGGAACTTTGGTGCCTGAAGGTAATTTCAATTTTTTCTCTTGAGGCATGTTTGAAATTATATCATTTATCCCTTGTGACAACAAAATTGGCAAACTCTGCTAGGATTTTCTGACTTCCTTCGTCTTTACTTACTTTATGAATATATTTTTTTCCTTTTTCAGCTAAGTTTAGGGCTAAATTTTGTGAATATTCCAATGCTCCACTTGTCTTTATTATATTTTTAATCTTAATAACTTCTTTTTTTCTCAACCCTTTCGAACCGTAATATTTCTTAAGAAATTCCTTATCGCTACTGCTTACCAACTCCATAGCTTTGGTGGAAAGAAATGTTCGCTTTCCATCTTTGATATCAGACTCGTTACTTTTCCCAGTTACTTTCGGATCCCCAAAAACCCCTAAAATATCGTCCCTTATTTGAAAACCAATACCAATAGGTTCTCCATAATTTTTAATACCACTTAATACTCTACTATCCGCTCCACCTAAAACAGCACCTACAGTAAGAGGCATAACAAAAGTATAGTGTGCAGTTTTATATTTTCTTATCTTCAATATGTCATCCCAGCTGATACTTGTTTTTTTATCAAAAGCTATATCCAAAATCTCACCATAACCGGTATTTACTAGCAAGTCCTCATATTCGTGAAAGGCTCTAATAATCAATTTAGGATTAAAAGACGAATCAGCCAAGATTTGATTGCTTAGGAAAATCCCAACATCCCCAATAATTAAAGCAATTGAAGCACCATAGTGTTCCGAGTTTTCTTTTGCATATATTCTATGTACTGTAGGTTTTCCGCGCCTGAAATTGTCATGATCGATAAAGTCATCGTGGATCAGTAGTGAGCTATGCATTATTTCAATCGCACATGACACGGGAAGAATGTCATCAATTTTTTTCCCCCCAACCATTTTATACCCCAGAACTGTGAGAGCACCTCTGACTTTTTTCCCACCTTGTATAAAATTTTCTAAAGTATTCAAAACATTCACTGTTAATGGATCAATTCCAGAAGCTTCTTTTCTTTTTTGAGAAAAGTAATTACTTAAATATAAATCTGCTTCCTCAGAATAATCTGATAAATATTTCTTTACATCCATAGCGAGGAATTATAACACTTTCTTCAGTATCATTTTAAACCATGGAGTATAAATTTGAGGATTTTCTTTCATATCTTTCTTAAGTTCATCTACTTCAATCCACTTATAATCAGCTGATTCGTTTGGATCAGGATTAACTTCTCCTGAATATGTTCCAACAAATACAGCGTCCAGTTCGTGTTCTCCCCAAGTTTTATCCATTTCCGCCTCATAAATAAATCTGTACAACTCTTTTAGGGAAGTTGAAAAACCCATTTCTTCTTTTAATCTGCGACTTGCAGCATGAGCATAATCTTCATCTTTGTAAGGATGACTGCAAACCGTATTTGACCAAAAAAGAGGCCAAGTGGGTTTAGTCTCTGCCCTTTTTTGAATAAGCATCTTCTTTCTATCGGGAGAAAAAATTACTACCGAAATGGCACGATGAAGAGGAACAGGATTTTTGTGTGCAGCAAATTTTTCTTTCAACCCCATAATGCCATCATTCTTGTCCACTAAGACTACTTGATTCCGAATTAAATCTTTCATTGAAATGCTGCTTGTATTATATCAGTTAATAAATTGGGGGGTTACCTGGTTTTTGACGAAGATCGTACCTAATTTCTTCTAACTCCTCTCTAATTCCCTTAATTAGAGAGCTATCATATACTAGACCCCAAGCATTCCTTATTAAGGAGTTTCCATTCTCACTTAAACCAAACGCAGTCTCATTGAGAATCGTCCTAACCCGACCGACTCCACTCGATGGAGAAAAACCTTCCGAACGGACAACCTCTTGTGTCATAATACACTGTTAGTCCAAAAGGCAACCATAATCACACGCTGTATGAAGGAATATATTCTTAAAAAAACTAAAAAGGTCAAAACAAAAACTTTTACTGTTTGGGAAGCAGATTTAAAACTTGGAAGAAACAAGTTTACCTGGGAACATATTTCCTTTAACCAAGCAGATAAAAGCGTAATGATTGCACCTTTAACTGGAGACAATAAATTGGTCTTAATTAAAAAATTTTGTCCAGCGGTTAATGGTTATGAATATGTCTTACCAGGTGGGAAAGTAGACAAAGATAGTTCACTTGAAAAAACTGCTAAAAGAGAATTGTTAGAAGAAACTGGATATTACCCTAAAAAATTGATCCCTCTGGGTCCATTTAAAATTCTGCCTGCGTATCTAGTTGGTACAACATACGGTTTTATTGCAAAGGAAATCGTTAAAAAAGAGGGGGTTAATGGAGATGAGCTTGAATCGATTAAGCTAATAGAAGTCCCGTTTAATAAAGCCGTCAAGCTTATCAAAGAAGAAAAAATACGCGACGTAAGAAGTGTAGCTATAATACTTTATGTTTCTACCTTCTTTCCGAACCTTGTAAGCTAATATTCCCTTCAGAAGCCCAAGGTCTTTTGGTTCCTCCTTCAGGAAGACTCATAATTCTTGTTCTAACCCAAAGTTGTGAAAGATATTGCGCAGTGCTATCAGTTACTGCCGACATCCAATCGCCATTCCCTTTTAACAATGATTCACGAATCTCTCTCGAACGGGGGGGTGTTACATCGTCGTCCTCTAATCTAACAATCCGTAAAGATAATCCTGCAGAGGTCAACATTTCTAATGCCCCAAGAGTTTTATCGGATCCTGAAAAGGCAGAGATATTTTCAGTTTTAGGAAGAACTCGTGCTATTGATTCTTCCAAACTCCACTCAGGGCGAAGCTCTACTACCAAAACCCCAGCACGATTATCCAAACCCACATCCAAAAGAGATAGTCGGGTTATATGAGCCACTTCCTCTCCAAATAAAAAATTGTTCCTATCTCTTTCACCAGTCCATCCAGCAACACACACTGAAAGTTTCATATCTGGATTTTCGCCGATTATTTGTCTTACTATATCTAGATGTTTAGTTGAAAAAGGTTGGAATCTACCAAAGTAAAATCCCTGATGACTTTTATCCATTTCACTTAAAACAGTTTGTAAGTATACTATTAGTCATACAAATGTCCAAAACCCCACATAAATCATTCGTCATCCTATATCGAAGTTTTGCTTTACCATTAATGAAATTTATTGTTAAAAGAGTTGGAGGAAACCAAGATATGGCTGAAGAAGTTTTCGCAAGAACTGTTTCTGCTGCCTGGGAAGGCTGGAATGCGTTTGAACATAAAAGCAGCTATTTCACTTGGGTTTGCAGAATTGCTTTAAATAAAATTGCAGATTACTACCGTGAAGAAATTCACAAAGAGTCAGTGTTTGTTGCGCCGCTTTTGGAAGAAATAGCCGGGGCAAATGTCACCGAGCTTTCACCAACCGAGAGACTGGCGCTTGACGAATTAAGAGCTTCTGTCAGAGCCTGTATAAAATTGCTGCCTGAAGAAAAGAAACAGCTACTTTTCCTGCGATATTGGAAAGATCTGACCATAAAGGAGATTGCTAAACAAATTGGGACTTCAGAGCGTGCCGTTGAGGGTAAACTCTATAGGGCTAGGAAAAAACTGGATGGAATAATTTTTCAAGAACATCCTGAACTACTTCCTGATTACCTCAAAAAAGAAAAGTGATTTTTATCTTTTTGGACTTTGCTTTTTCCTGCGCGTCCCGCTGTTTCTTATTTCTCGCCCCCTCTAGTTCTTATCTCTCGGCTTCTCATTTTATTCAAACACGCCTCAAGATGCGAACTTAAGGGGCTTCGTCGGTCGAAGCGTCACCTCTTCGGTGACTGCTTCTTCCTCCTTGCTTTCCCGCCCATGCCGACTTTACGGCGTTCACGGATACGGGAGTCACGGGTTAAAAGACCTAATTTTTTAAGCGGAGTCCGAAATTGTTCCCTATTTTCCTTAGTAAATGCCTTGGCAATTGCATGGGCTGCCGCCTCTACCTGTCCTCTTAATCCACCACCCTCAACCTTGATACTTGCATAATATTTATCGCTTCCCTCAACAGCTTTAAACGGTTTCGACCAGATTTCTTTATTAACGGCTCCGGGAAAATACTCCTCAATTGGCTTAGCGTTAACTGTAGTTATTCCCTTACCAAAAAAAATTCGTGCTCTAGCAATGGCCGTTCTTCGCCTTCCGGCGGCATATGTATAGTTTGGTTTTTTATTCTTTGTCATATTTTTATTAGGTAAAAGGTAAAAGTTGAAAGGTAAAAGTATTCAATCTCTTGCCATTTATCTGTTCTTAAATTTATCCTCATACGGATGTTCTACGCCCGAAAATACCTTCAATCTCCTAAGTCTTCCCGACTTTAACCTATTATCGGGCAGCATTCCAGATACGGCGTGCTCGATTACTTTTGCCGGCCGATCCGAAAACAACTTTTCAAATTTTACTTCTTTAAACCCTCCAGGATAACCTGAATGACCCCTATAAACCTTTTGTTTTGTCTTAGCACCCGTTAACTCAACTTTTTCAGCATTAATTATAACAACACAATCTCCCATATCTAAATGATTTGAATAACTGGGCTTATGCTTCCCCATTAAAAACATAGCAACTTGTGTTGATAATCTTCCTAGAACTTGATTCTTCGCATCAATCAAGTGCCAATTTCTTTTTATATCCTTTTGTTTTGGTTGATAAGTTTTATACATAGGTTTTCAGTTTAAGTTTAAGTACAAGCTATTTCTTCAGTTTCGCTTTGGAAATCTTAGCTACCCTTGACCTTAATGAAGACTTAATATCTTTTCTTTTTATCTCAGGGGGCTCTTCTTTCTTCTTTCCTTTTTTAGATTCAGACTTTTCACTTATACTTACTTTCTGGCTCCATTCCAATCTCACAACTTCCGCCAAATCCCCACGCCTTCTTGGTAAATTAGTTATTCGAGTGAAACCACCAGCCCTATCAGTAAAAGCTTCCGAGATTTCTCCAAAAAGTTTGTTAACGCTTTCTTTATCATTTGCCAAAAAAGAATAAACCTGTCTTCTTGCGCTAGGTTCACCTTTTTTTGCTAAAGTGACCAATCTATCTACTTCCGGCTGTATTGCTTTTGCTTTTGCCTTCGTGGTTTTTATTGAACCATGCAATATAAGCGCTTTTAATAAAGACCTAAAAAGCGCTTGACGTGAACCTCTGTCTCTTGAGAGTTTGCGTCCAAATACTTTCTTTTTCATCCTAATTTGGTAAAACAAGGCCCTTTTCTCCAAGAGCTGCCTCAATAATCTTTACCGACTTTTCTCCTAAGTTTCTAACTTTGACCAGCTCATCTCGTTTTGCACTGACCAAGTCCTCAACAGACTCGTAGCCAGCTTTAACCAATGCATTAGCAACTCTTGTTGGAAGACCTATTTCCTCAACAGAAAGTTTTCCGGTGACTCCCAACTCATCTTTCTTAAGTTCTTCCTTCTTCTCAACTTTCTTAGGCGAAACGAGTTGATTAAAGTATCCGACCAAAATTTTTGCAGAGCTTAGTAGTGCCTCTTTCGGATCAATTGTGCCATCAGACCATGTTTCTAAAATAAGTTTGTCGTAGTTAGTGAGTCTACCTACACGAGTCTCTTCGACTTTATAATTTACTCTGACAATCGGCGAAAACGAAGCATCAAGTGGAATTAGGCCAATCTCTTCTTTAATCCTTTCCTCACTAGGCATATATCCGGTTCCTACCTCAATTTCCAACTTAGCTTCCAACTTTGTCCCTTTACTTAGAGATGCCAAGAAAAGATCCGGGTTTGCAACCACAATTTCTGCATCGGTTTTTATGTCAGATGCTTTAATATCGCCGGGCCCGCTTGCCGAAATAGATGCTTTAGTCGGGTTCTCACTACTTACCTTAAAACGAACTTTCTTTAGATTCAATAAAAACTCAACAACATCCTCTTTCATGCCCTTCAGGGTTGAGAACTGATGCTTAACTCCTTGAATCTTTACGCTTACAATTGCTGCTCCGGGCAAAGACATCAAAAGAACTCTTCTTAAAGAATTCCCAAGGGTATCGCCGTATCCCTGTTCCAAAGGCGAAATGACAAATCGAGCATAATTACCCTTTTTTTCTTCTTCTTTTACTTCAAAAATTGGTTCATTAGTCATTTAAATCACCTCCCTCACTCAAGCTTTGCTTGAGAAATCCTAAGCACTAAATCCTAAATTCTAAACAAATTCAAAAATTTAAATTCCAATTATCAAACTATTACTTACTACTTACTTGTTTGAATTTTAAAAAATTGCTATTTTATTTAATGTTTAGGATTTCGATATTAGAATTTCGAATTTGTTTTACTCTCAACGAGAGTAAAACTCTACTATATCCTGTTCTGAAACTGGTTCAACTATGTCTTCTCTTTTTGGCAAACCAATAATTTTACCTACAGCTGCTTTTCTTGCAATCCAAGAAGGAAGCTTATGTTCTTCCTCGAGTTGTTTTTTAATGGACGGAATTTTTATAGCTTTAGATGAAAGGGAAATAGTATTTCCCTGTTTTAACTCAAAGGAAGGAATGTTAACTCTCTTGCCGTCGACAAACACGTGTCTATGGGAAACAAATTGTCTCGCCGAAGCTCTGGTAGGCGCAAATCCCAGTCTGTAAACTACGTTATCCAATCTCCTCTCCAAAAGACTCAGGAGCATTTCCCCTGTATTTCCTCTTGTTTTTAAAGCCCTCACAACGTATCTCTTAAACTGCCTTTCCATTAATCCATACATCCTTTTGACTTTCTGTTTTTCTCTTAATTGCCGTCCATATTGAGAAGGGCCTCTCACGCCTCTAGGCCCATGGATGCCCGGAGGTATATTTATCCTCGTCAGTTTCGATCCTTTTCCAAAAAGATCATAACCTTCCCGTCTTGATTGTCTATCTTTTGGTCCTGTATATCTTGCCATATTAGTCGCTCTCGCTCCAATTTCCAATTTCCAATTTCCAATTTCCAAAAAAAACAAAGTTTGTAGTTTGTAATTTGTAATTTGTAATTTTTCTCATGTTCTCCTTTTTTTCTTCGGCCTAGGCCCGTTGTGAGGAATCGGCGTTACGTCTGCAATCATTGCAATCTTTAGTCCGGCCGCTCTGATTGCTCTTAACGCAGCATCTCTACCTGGCCCCGGTCCTTTGACATAAATTTCTACTTCTTGAATTTGATGTTCTTCTTTAGCTTTTTTGATAACTTTATCAACCGCTGAAGTTGCCGCAAAAGGAGTTGATTTCCTCGTTCCTTTAAAACCAACATTTCCTGAAGAGCCCCAAACTAATGTATTTCCAACCTCATCAGTCATCGTGACTAAGGTGTTGTTGAATGAAGCAGAAATATAAATTCTACCTCTCCCATTATCCCTTATGGCAGGAGCGACTCCCTTTTTTGATTGCTTTTGATTCATCATATTACTTTTACTTCTCGGCAGATTTCTGTTCTATCTTGGACAAAGCCTCTTTCTTGAACGCTCCAACCGTCTTTCTCTTTCCTCTTTTGGTGCGGGCGTTACTCCTCGTCCGCTGTCCGCGTACTGGTAAACCCCTCGTGTGTCTAATACCCCGATAAGAACCAATCGTTCTTAATCTTTGAACATTGCCTTTAACCTGCCTTAACAAATCACCCTCAATAGGGTATTTTTCAACCTCGCTTGCCAATTTCGAAATTTCGTCAGACGTCAACTCAGAAACTCTTTTACCATCTTTCAAATTAAGACTTTTAAGAATTTTTTCAGACAACGACCAACCTATACCCTTTATCTTTGTAAGGGCAAAATCTACTTTCCAATTATCTTGTAATTCAACTCCAGCAATTCTTGCCATATTGCTCCTTTCAGTCGCAGTACATAGTGCAAAGCTCAAAGAACAAAGTCTCTATTCTCCTTTTCTCCTTTGCGCTATGCCCTTTGTTCTATGCACTTCAGGGCTTTAGCCCTGACGCTGCTTATGCCTTGGATTCTTACAAATCACGTATAAAACGCCTTTACGTTTAACAATTTTGCAATCTTTGCATCTTTTTTTAATAGACGAGTTAACCTTCATAGTAAATTAGGTAAAGGGTTAAAGGTAAAAGGTGAAAAAAAATAATTAAAAATACTTTTACCGTTTACCTCTCGCCTTTCACCTTCTGTATTTTTGAATAATCCTTCCTCTTTCTTGATCGTACTTGGTCATTTCCACTAAAACGTTATCTCCAGGAAAAATTCTTATATATCGTCTTCTCATTATTCCTTTCAAAGTAGTCAAAATAACTCTTCCGTCGCCAAGTTCGACTCTGAACATTGTATTGGGAAGAGCTTCAGTCACTGTTCCCTCAATTTTCAAACTATCTTGATCTTGCATGCTTTTAACCAAAAAACAAGCTAATGAATTCATTAGCTTTCTTAGTCGTATTTATTAAGTTATAACTAGCGGACCTTCTTTGCTAACGACTACTGTATCTTCGAAAAGTCCTGATATTGTACCATCCGAGGTTGAAATTGTCCACCCGTCTGGCGCAATTTTAATATCAGGATTTCCCATCGCATACATTACTTCAATCGCAAAGACATTTCCCAAGGCAATTGTGGGACTTTTTTCTCTATTACCGTTTGTAAAACAGGGAATCTGCGGTTCCTCGTGCAAGTCCCTACCAACACCATGGCCAACCAGTGCTCGAATAGGGGAGTATCCACCTCCTTTTACCACCGATTCAATAGCTTCTGATATGTCGTAAATTCGATTTTCTACCCTGACCTGGGAAATTGCTTTTTCTAAAGCTTTCCTGCCCGTTGCCAAAAACTTTTCAAAAGTGGGGTTTGATCCTACAACCAGAGTAAATGACGTATCTGTATGAAATCCTTTGTAGAACATCCCTACGTCAACACTCACAACGTCTCCTTTTCTGAAAACGACGCTGGGTTTGGGAATTCCGTGGACCACACCATCGTTTATATTTACGCACGTTGCCCAAGAGTAGCCAGGAACCATTTTAAACGAGGCCTTTGCACCCTCCTTTTCAATAAGCTCCGAAGCCAAATCATCAATCTCTTTTGCATTTACGCCTTCTTTTACGGAATTTTTTAGTTCGTTTTTAACTCCAGACAATTTTTTTCCGCCCTCAATTATATGCTCAATCTCATTTTGAGTCTTTATAATAATTCCGTCGTTTTCAGTCATTTTCTATTTTTTTTAACCTTTCCAAAATATCTTCAAAAATAACTTCAATCGGCCGTTCTCCATCCACCCTCAGTAATTTCCCTTTTTTATCCAGATAATCAATGAGTTTTTTCGTATTGTCTTTGTAATAAGCAAATCTGGCTTTTATCGATTCCGGTTTATCATCTGCTCTTTGCATCAATTTACCACCACACTTGCCGCATTTGCCTGCTTCTGGCGGAGGACTGGTAATAAGGTTATAAACCTCACCACAATTCTCACAGATTCTCCTTGCCGAAAGTCTCCTTATTGCTTCTTTCTCAGTTATATCGAGTGCTATGACGGCATCTATATCATCACCTTTTGTTTTCAAAAACATCTCCAGCGCCCCGTATTGTGAAATAAACCTTGGGAATCCCTCAAATAATATATTCTTGAGGTCTGATTTATTCTCCTTAAGATAATCAAGAGCATACATAGTCATTTCTTCTTCAGGAATTAATTTTCCAGAATCAACAATCTTCTTGATTCTCGGGTCTTTTTCTGCCAAATCTCTGGACAACTCGCCTGTTTGGAAGTGAAATAATTTAAGCTTTTCGGAAAGCAGTTGTGCTTGAGTACCCTTACCAGATGCTGGCGCTCCCAAAATCACAATATTCATAACTATCTTAAGAAAGTTTCGTAACGTTTCATTACAAGTTGAGATTCAAGGTCCCGAGTTACTTCAAGAATCACCGAAACAACAATCAATATTCCTGTTCCCCCAATGGCCAAATTTGCAACCCCGATTACGTTTTGAAAAAGTGAAGGTAAAACTGCAATAAGACCCAAAAAAACCGCCCCAACCAAAGTAATTCTATTCAAGACAGAGGATAGATATTTTGATGTTTGAGCTCCAGGTCTTATTCCTGGAATAAATCCTCCGGACTTTTGCAAATTCTCTGAAATTCTCTCCGGATTAAAAACGACAGATGTATAAAAATAAGTAAATCCTACAACCAATAAGAAATAGGTGAAATTGTAAAGAAGCGAAGTAGGATTAAAAAAAGTAGAGATCTGATTTGCAAGTTGAGCGATTTTAGGGTTGCCAACCCCTGACAAAAATTGAGTGGCAAGTGATGGCAAAAGAACCAGTGATACTGCAAAAATTATCGGGATCACTCCTGCCTGATTTACTCTCAGGGGGATATAGGATGAAGTTAAACCGACTCTTCCAACGCGCCTTGCATAACTTACCGGAATCTGACGGGTGGCCTCATTCATAAAAACAATAAGGCCGACAATTACAATTGAAAGAACAAGAAATACTACAATTTTAAGAAGATCTGCTCCCGTAACAACCGCAATTGACTGGCCAAGAGTTACAGGAAGTCTTGCAATAATACCGGCAAATATCAAAAACGATATGCCGTTACCAACTCCGTATTCATTGATCAATTCTCCCAGCCAAACCGAAAGCATACTTCCCGCTGCCATTGTAACCACTAGAGCTATTAAGGGAACGGGGTCGAGTGAAGAAATGACATTCTGACTTCGTAAAAGAGTATACATCCCAAATCCCTGTAGGGTCGCCAAGGGCACGGTTATAAAGCGTGTATATTGATTAATTTTCTCCTGACCAAATTCGCCTTCTTTTGATAGCTCTTCTAAGCTTGGTATAACGTATGTTAAAAGTTGCATAATGATAGACGCATTAATATAAGGCGTAAGCCCGAGTGCCATAATTGAAAAATTAGCTAAAGTTCCTCCTGAAAAAACATCTAGAAGAGAAAGAAGCGGACTACCCAAGAAAAGAGCTTGAAGAGAACTTCTGTCGATTCCCGCAGCAGGAATGTGGGCAGCCAGCCTGAAAATTGCCAGAAGGACAGCTGTAATTAAAAATTTCTTCCTGATATCAGGCGACTTAACCGCTTTTTGGAAAAATTGAATTATCTTATTTAACACATTATTTTCCTTTCTCGCTTTCGGAAGCCACCTTCCCACCCGCCTTCTCAATAAGTTTTGCAGCCGACTTGGAAATCGGAACGGCAATCGATAACTTTTTCTTAATTTCCCCGTCGCCCAATACTTTTACCCCATACATCTCTGCATCTTTCTTGTCCACAATGCCAGAGCTAATGAGAAGTTCCAGTGTAACATTACTGCCGCTGGGTAAAATTTCAAGATACGCCATTTTAATAATAATTGGCTTACTTTTGGCTTTAAATTTTCCTTTTCCACGCCTGAGAGGCAATCTTTTGATTAAGGATTTTTTCATCTTAACCCCTTCAAAAAGTATTCCAATTGAACCTCTCGATTTCTGACCTTTTTGACCTCTTCCAACAGTGTGTCCACCCTTGCCGCTGCCATAACCGCGACCTAATCTTTTTTTGCCTCTTGAAACTATTTTTGGTAATTGTCTCATTTTGATTTTAACGCCTCCTTCCTTCTGTCTATCTTGGAAAGAGTTCTCAGTGCCTCAAGCGTTGCGTAAACATTTGAAATTTTATTGGACGTTCCCAAAATTTTACCAACAGCATCTCTGACTCCAGCGGCTTCCAACACCACTCTCATTGGTCCACCGGCTATTATTCCAGAACCTGGTGGAGCCGGCTTTAAAAGAACTCTGGCTGCAGAAAATTTTTCCTCGACAGAGTAGGGGATGGTCGTTCCTCTTAGTGGGATTTTAAACATCCTTCTTTTTGCCGCGTCAATAGACTTTCTAATGGCGCCAGATACTGCAGTCGCTTTTGAAAGCCCTACCCCTACTTTTCCCTTTTTATCTCCCACGACAACCAAAGCAGAGAAACGGATAGTATTTCCTCCCTTTGTCTTCTTGGAAATTCTCCTTATATCAATCACTGTTTCTGCTAATTCTTTACCAATCTGGCCAAACTCATTCATTAAAAAACCAAGCCTCCTTTCCGCGCACCTTCGGCTACTGCCTTAACTCTTCCATGATATTTGTAGCCTCCACGGTCAAATACTATTTTTTTAATTTTCTTCTTTTCCGCTTTCTTTGCCAAGAGCTCGCCAACCGTCCGAGCCAAGTCGGTTTTGCTAACTCCAGATACTTCAGGATCTTTACTCTGCGACTTCTTTTGTACTTTTTTTCCATCTGTTTTTTTCTTTAATTCCAGATCGCTTACAGAAACTAAAGTTTCACCTTTGACATCATCGATAATCTGAACGTATAAATGTTTTGATGATCGATACACCGAAACTCTTGGGCGACTTTTTGTCCCAAAGACCCTGGCTCTTGTCCGTTTTTTACGGCGTAAGTGTTTTTGAATTTTATCTTTCATGTTCGTTTTCTTCTCTTCAGGCTGGAGCCCCGACTGCTTTTGCAGCTTTTCCAGCCTTCCTTCTTATAATTTCATCCTTGTACTTGATTCCCTTTCCCTTATAGGGTTCTGGGGGGCGTATGGCCCGAATTTTGGCAGCAATTTGACCAACAACCTCTTTATCAATTCCGTCAATAAATACGTCCGTTTTCTCAACCCTGAAACCAATTCCTGTCGGAGCTTCTATTTTAACAGGATGAGAATAGCCAACCGAAAGAATTAGTGTGTTACCAGAAACTTCAGCCCGATATCCTGTCCCAACCAATTCAAGATGCTTTGACCATCCATCCGTAACTCCCTTAACCATATTGTTGATTAAGGCCCGGCTCGTTCCGTGCAAGGCTTTGGATTGTTTATTTTTACCCTTAACCAAAACTTTAATCTCCTTTGTTGTATCACCTATTTCTATAAAGACGTTTCTAGGTAAATTTATTCTGAGTTCACCCTTTGGACCTGTAACAACAACCGTTTGGTTATCTAAATTAACGCTTACACCTTCAGGGATCTTTATTGGTAATTTTCCTATTAAACTCATACTTTTTTAGAGAATTTCTGCAATGACTTCTCCTCCTACTCCTTTTTTAATTGCTTCACGAGACGACATGACGCCTTTGGGTGTAGATACTATCAAAATCGATGGACTACGCCTTTTTTCAATCTCGTCTCTTGTAATATAAATACGCAACCCCGGTTTGGAAATTAGCTTTATATCTGTTATCACGGGTTCTTTTTTCCTATAACTCATACGAAGGACTAATTGTTTTTCCTCCTCCCGTATTTCTTCGAGATAATTCTCTTCCCGGAGTACTTTTGCAACTGCGGCAATTAATCTACTAGGTTGAACTTCAACCGTCTTCTTTCCGGCTAGACTCCCGTTTTTAAGACGAGTTAAAAAATCGCCGACAGGATAATTTATATTCCCAATTTTCTTTTTAGTCTTTTTATTTTTCATTTTCTATTAAGTTACCAGCTTGCCTTTCTCACGCCTGGAATTTCTCCTCGATGAGCATACTCTCTAAAACAAAGTCTACAAAGACCAAAACGTCTAAGATACCCTCTTGATCTCCCACAAAATTTACATCGATTCCTGTAGCGAATTTTATATTTAAGCTTTTTCGTTTCTCTGATTACTTTTGACTTTTTTGCCATTAAGCTCCTTTCAGTCGCGGGACATAGTACAAAGTGCAAAGAACATAGATTAATTTTTCTCCTTTGTTCTTTGTCCTTTGTTCTCTGCGCTAACTTTTTCAAACGGCGTACCCATAAGTTCCAGCAATCTTTTAGATACTTCTTTGTTATCCGTGTTAGTCACAATAGTCACCTCAAGCCCTCTAATCTGACTTTTGGCAGTATCTATCTCAGGAAATATGCTGTTTTCAGTCAAACCGAGAGTATAATTACCATGCGCATCAAAGCTATCTACTGAAAGTCCGCGAAAATCTCTGAGCCGCGGTAAAGTCACCGAAAATAGTTTATCTAAAAAAGCATACATTTTCTCTTTCCTTAGCGTAACCTTTAGCCCAACTAACATACCCCGCCTTATTCCAAAACTGGCAACTGACACCTTGGCCAACCTCATTTGTGGCTTCTGCCCGGTAATTGATGCTAAATCCTTTGCAGAATTCTCTACTAATTCTTTATTTTTTAGAGTGTCTCCAATTCCCATGTTAACGATGACCTTTGATATTTTAGGCAAGGCCATTTTATTATCGATGCCGAGTTCTTTTGAAAGAAGCGGCACGATCTCTTTTTCGTATTTTTCTTTAAACCTACTATTCATAAGTTGTTTAAGTCAAATAAGGCTTACTTTTTATCTATCTCCCTTTTACATTTCCTACAAATTCTCACCTTTCCTTCACTTAAGAGCCTGAATCCTATTCTTGTGGGCTTTGAGCATTTAGGACAAATTATCGCAAGGCTCGAAAAAGGCAATGGTCGTGGTATTTCGTATATTCCCCCCTTTTGTCCAGGTACCCCTTTTACATGTTTTTTATAAATATTTACCCCTGGTACCAAAGCACGCGCCTCTTTCAATATGAGTTTTTCGATCTGCCCCTCTCGCCCTTTATCCTTACCCGACGTGATTTTTACTTTATCTCCAACCTTAAACTTCAACATTTAAACAACCTCCCTTGCTAAAGACGCAATTTTTGTATAACCTCTCTCTTTCACCTCTCGGGCAACTGGACCTAAAACCCTTGTCCCTAGAGGTAGTCCTTGCTTATCAATAATTACTCCCGCGTTATCATCAAACCTGATATAACTTCCATCAATTCTTCTTACTTCTTTTTTAGTCCTGACAACGAGAACCTTTACCTTTTCGTGATCCTTAACTGCCCCATTTGGATCTGCGCCGAGAACGGCACAGCGTACGACCTGACCTATACTTGCGGTTTTACCAATTTTTTGCGTAATTCCAATAACCATCAATCTCTTGGCCCCTGAATTATCGGCAGGTTTTAATATTGTTCTTAGTTGTATCATTATTTTTTGTTTACGGCTTTCCGCCTACTTATTATCTTCTTTCTACGGTCGTTTTTAATGGCTGCAGATTGCACACCTTTTGTCCTAGACTCGTTACCTATAATTTCCACAATTTTCCATTTTTTGGTCCTACTGTAAGGTTTACTGGCAATAAATTTCACGGTCTGTCCCAAATCCGCTCCCATCTCATCGTGCACATGGTATTTCTTTATTCTTTTGAATCTTTTTTTGTAAACAGGGTGAACCACTATCCGTTCAACCGCAACGGTCGCAGTTTTTTCCATCTTTTTTGATACAACTTTTCCTATAAATATTTTCATCTTGTAATCACCGAACCTTAGCTTTCTAACTTCTCGGTGGAATTTTCATCGTCGTCTGTTTTTGCAAACTTCCTATTACTCTCTTTTAAAATCTCCTTTTCCCTTATTATTGTAGATATCTGGGCTAAATCACGACGAATAAATTTCACCTTCTTTAAATTTTTTTCTTTTGACCCTAAAAGTTTGGCTTTCACTTTAATTAACTCTAGTCCCATTTCCGCTGCTTTTTTATTAAGTTCTTCAGTCCCTTTTGCTCTTAAATCTTGTAGGTCTTTCTTTTTCATATCTTTTTAACCTTCCTCCTTACTCACAAGTCTTGTTTTAAAAGGCATCTTTGCAGCTGCCTTTGCGAACGCATCCTTGGCGACAGATGGACTTACTCCTGTTACCTCATAAATGATTCTTCCAGGTGTTATTACAGCGACATATCTATCTATGTCACCCTTTCCTCCCCCCATGCGCTGACCCGCTGGTCGTGATGTTACGGGTTTATCGGGAAAAACTCTAGTCCACATTCTCCCTCCTTTTTTAAGGGTATGTGTAATTGCACGTCTACCTGCCTCTATCTGACGGGATGACAGCCATTTTGCTTCAAGTGCTTTTAGGCCGTACTCGCCGAATGATAACTTTGAACCACGAATGGCTTTTCCTCTCCTTCGACCTCTAAATTCTTTTCTAAATTTTCTTCTTTTAGGTTCTAGCATTAAATTTGTAATTTCAAAAAATTATTCCTCATCCGGTTTTTTGTGTATATAAACTTTGACTCCAACATAACCACGTTTTAAAAGAGCAGGGATCTGTGCATAATCAATATTTTCCCTCATTGTCTGAGCCGGAATTGATCCGTCATGATATTTCTCTGTCCTTGATATTTCTGCACCACCAATTCTCCCCGACAGAATTACCTTTACACCAAGTGCTCCAGACTGCCTCACTCGCTCCATGGCCTTAGAAATAACTCGCCTATGGGGAAGCCTTCTTTCCAGTTCTGACACAATCCGAGAAGCCACGAGGTATGCCGAAAGCTCCGGATTTTTAACTTCGTTCACTCTAAGATCAATCTTGAGATCTTTTACTTTAGTACTACTACCTTGACTTATCACATCAAGAATAAATTTCTTTAATTCTTCAAGTCCCGTCCCTCCTCTTCCAATTACAACTCCTGGGCGTGATACCGTCATTGTTATAACCATACTCTTGGGTAATCTTTCGATCTCAACATTAGTCACTCCAGCAAGTCTCAACTTGTTCATTACAGCCTTTCTTATTTTTATATCCTCAAACAGATATGTTTTATACTCGTTACCGTCGGCGAACCACCGAGACTTCCAAGGCAAAAATGTGCCCGTTCTAAAACCTACTGGATTAACTTTTTGTCCCATAAGCCCCCCCTTCAACCTGCCTACCGGCAAAACAGGTCGTTAATTTCCAATTTCCAATTTCCAATTTCCAATTAATTTCAAAATTCAAATTTCCTAATTTATTAAACATTTTTATTTCTCCTTGACTTTGCTTTTGGATTCTTTAATCTCCGTTTTTTCTTCCTTCAAATTTGCTGTTTTAGAATTTGTTTGAGATTTGGAATTTGGAATTTGGTCATTTCGAGTTGTCAGAACAACTCGTATATGGCTCATTCTTCTTTTATACGGCTTAGCACGACCTCTGGCTCCCGCCCTGAAACGTTTAAGCCGTGGACCTTCACCTATTTGTATTTCCTTAAAGACAAGACTTCCCTCATCCAATCCTTTTTGTCTAGCATTTGCAATCGCCGTTTCTATAACCTTTCTTAAGGGTTGGGCAGTGCGTTTATCTGCAAAAGGCAACCTTTCAACTGCGTCCTTTGGGCTTAAATTTCTGACCAAAGGTACGATTTCCCTAAGTTTTCTGGGAGACATTAAAATAAATTTTTGTATTGCTCTTACTTCCATAGTTTATGTCTTTTCTAACGTCCTTTTTACAATCTGTCCATGTCCTCGAAATGTTCTGGTCAGAGAAAATTCACCCAGACTATGGCCAACCATATCCTCTGTTATAAACACGTCGACAAATACCTTGCCGTTGTGAACCTTAAAGTATTTTCCGACAAATTCGGGTGGAATTTTGCTGTTTCTTATCCAAGTTTTTATTGGATTCACCTTATCTCCAATACCTGAGGCAACCTTTTTAATAAGGCGTTTATCTACAAATGGACCTTTTTTAGAACTTCTCGACATATAATTTTTACCTCTTGCCTTTTACCATTTACCTATCCTACATGCGGACCTTTTTTCCTATGACTTACAATTAATCTGTCCGAGTATCTCTTTTTCTTTCTTGTCTTTCCAACCGCAGGTTTACCCCAGGGTGTTTTGGGGTATTTTAATCCTATCCCACTTCTTCCTTCTCCTCCACCATGAGGGTGAGCATTTGGATGCATAGCAACACCTCTTACAGACGGTCTTATACCCATTCTTCTTTTTCTGCCTGCCTTTCCAAGCCTTCTCGTCTTTAATTCAATGTTTCCTATCTGTCCAATAGTCGCCCAACACTGCGGCTTAAATCTTCTAATTTCACCAGAAGGAAGTTTAACAAGAACCCAATTTCCCTCTTTACCTTGTATAACTCCCGCTCCTCCCGCAGATTTCACTATCTGTCCGCCTTTACCCGGCTTAATTTCTATATTATGAACTTGAGTGCCTGCAGGAATTTTATCCAAAGGCAAAGCATTTCCAGGTTCAAGCGGAGCCGTGGAAGAAGCTACTATTTTACTCCCCTGCCTTAAGCCAAGTGGGGCTAAAATAAACTTCTTGTCTCCATCCGTATAAATGACTTTCGCGATACTTGCGTTTCTATTCGGATCATACTCTATTGATTCTACCTCCCCTAAAATTTCTTTTTTGTCGCGTTTAAAATCTATTTCGCGTAAAAATCTTTTTTCACGACCTCCTTGGTGACGCACCGATACGTGACCTTTTACGTCTCTTCCCGATTTTTTTGGTAATAATGTAAGTAATTGTCTCATTTTTTCTTTGTCTCAAATAAATCAATCTTCTCTTTTTCTCTAAGCGTAACTATCGCTTTCTTTTGCGGTTTTATTATTCTTTTTCTACCTCTAGCTGTCCTCTTAACTTCGCTATGCTCTTTAATCGTTTTGACACTCGTTACATGAACACTAAATACTTTCTCTATTAGATCTTTTATTTGATATTTATTTAAACCAATATCAACCCGAAAAGTAAATTTGCCGGCTTCTGCCAACTTTGTAGACTTTTCTGTAATAACTGGTTCTAATTTCATGTTTATTTCTTCACTTTCCTTTTCTTCTGTGAATCTTTTCTCTTACCGGTGTTTTTGCTTTCGAATGCTTCTTTATCGATAACCAGTAATCCACTTTGATACACCTGGTAAGCATTAAGATTTCCGAACAGAAATACTCTTGCGCCGTTAATATTATTTATTACTTTATTAATATTTTTATTCTTTCCCGAAATAGCAAAGGTAAATTTCGGAGTCCTAACCAAACTTTCTTTCTTACTAATTTCATTAATTAAATTGGATACCTCCTTGGTCTTTTTAAGAGAATCTAATCCATCCACCACCAAAAGTTGTCCTTCGCTGGCTTTCAAGGATAAAGCTACTCCTAAAGCTTTATCTTTTATTTTTTTTGGTAAAGACAGCACTCTTTTAACTCCTTTGGGGCCGTGGGCTACCCCTCCTCCTACAAAAATTGGTGCAGAAATTGAGCCATGACGGGCGCCTCCCGTTCCCTTCTGTCTGTAAATTTTTCTGGTTGAAGCGGTAACTTCCCCCCTTGTTTTAGCCTTAGCCAATCCTGGATGTTGACGATCCTCGTAAACCCTCACCGCTTGAGCCAGTAGAGGAAGATTAATTTTTTCAACAAAGTTGTTAGGTAAGTTTGTACTACCTTTCCTAATTCCTTTAGCTGAATAAATAGTTAGTTTAACCATAATTATTCTTCTTTCTCCGTGTCCTCAGTTTTTTCAGTGCTCTCTGTGCTTGCAAGCTTCTCATCTGATTTACCCTCTTCCTCTACCTCCTGTACCTCAACTTGAGGCGCTTCTTCTACCAATTCCTCAAGGTTTCCTTCAGCCAGTTTTATTAAAGAAAGTAGGCCTCCCGAGATTCCGGGAACCGGACCAGATACCGCAAGCAAGTTTTCTTCCGGTTTTAAATCAACAACAATTAAGTTTTTAACGGTAACAGTATCACTCCCCATTCTCCCTGCCATATGTTTACCTCTATAAACTCGCCCGGGAGTCGTTCCTTGACCTATTGATCCCGGAGCACGTTCTCTGTCACTCTGGCCATGAGTTCTCGGACCTCCTGCAAATCTCCAGCGCTTTACGACTCCTGCAAAACCTTTACCTTTCGACGTCCCTCTGACGGCGACGACGTCTCCCTTTTTAAAAATATCGCCAAGACTTACCACCTCTCCTACGTTTAAACCAGGATCGCTGTCAAATCTAACTTCTCGCAAAAAACGAGGCGCCTTGTTTTCCTTGATGGCGCCTTTTAGATGTCCCTGCAATTGTTTGCTAACATTCTTAATTCTTCTTTCTCCGAATCCGAGTTGTATTGCCCAATAACCGTCTTTTTCCTGCCTCTTTATTTGTGTCACAATACATGGTCCAACTTTAATCCACGTAACAGGTACTCTTGTATCCTCAACAAAAGTCTGACCCATACGCTTTTTCGATCCTAAAAGAGTATTTAACATAAGATTGTTGTTGCGTTTTTTGTGCAACAAAAAGAGCGCCCAAGGCGCCCTCAATTAGGCACTTCTTGGCAATTTAAACGTGGCTATGTCTGACGAACCACCTCCACTAGGATAGGATTATATCAAAATAGATAACCAAGATGCAACCACACTTAATATACAAGTTGTTGTGAAGCAAAATTAACGAGCCAAAATACTGAATCTTTTATATTTTAGTCTCTCAAAATTAAAGCTAAAAATTCTCTGTTTTTACCTTTCGCACCAACTATTGGTGATTCTACTACCTTTTCCACCTTTCCACCAACCTCCTGTATTTGTTCCTGTACTACCTTTAATACTTCTTCTACTTGCTCATCCATCAATCTCGCGCGTCCTGCCTCATAATGCGGTTTGATTAAAGAAATTATTTTCCCAACTTCTTTCAAATTCTTAAAAGCATTCGGAAGAATATCTTTCTGCTTTGTCCAACCCACATCTATTGTTATCAAACCTATTTTTTCTGGCAGGATGACATGCATTGCGTTAGTTCGCTCCATAACAACAACTCTAGGGTCATTTCGGAGATTCCAATCAATTGTTCCATAACCTACTTCTACTGCATAAACTTTTTTTGCTCCGTTCTGAAGTAAACAATCAACAAATCCGCCGGTCGACGAACCAAAATCCGCACAAATTAAATCTTTGACTGAAATACCAAAAGATTTTAGTGCAAACTGAAGCTTTTCCCCAGCTCTGGATACAAAATTAGCCATAGCTTAATTTTACATCTCATATTTATAACTTGACAAACATATTGATTTTAAGATAAAAATAAATATGTTTGTAACAGTGTAACGTTACACTGTTACAAAGCACGAAATGAGAAAAACAACCTACTACACCAATCCTAAAAGAATAGAAAAATTTTCAAGAGAAGAGCAGTTAGATTTGCTTTTTGACCTAGTGAGTGCATTCAGTTCAGTTAAGACCCCTTTTGAAAATGCCCTCTTAATGCAAGATTTGCTTACAGCCAGCGAAATAAAAAATCTGGCAAAAAGATTAAGAATCGCGAAGCTTTTAATTGCTGATGAAAATCAGCGAGATATTTCTAAAAAACTCCATTGCAGTCTCGCAACTGTAACAAAAGTAAGTATCTGGCTTAATGAGGGTGGAGAGGGACTAAAAGAGGCGGTCTCCAAGCTTCCCAAAAGATATACTTACCCAAAAAAATTACCTCCGGTTCCAATTGAATTTCATCTTCCACAAGCAATTATTGCTTTATCGCAATACTCTTTAGCTAAAAAGCAAGGTAAAAAAATAAAAGAGCTCGATCATTTCTTAAAAGGAATTGAAAATAAAAAGATATTGGATAAAAGCTTACAAGAAGCTTTTGACGAAGAATTTAGAATACTTGCTTCTAAAAGAAAAAGGAAGAAAATTATCAAGGAGAAGAGTTAATCGTATGTTACAGTGTAACAGTACACTGTAACATAAAACGCTTTCTGCTAATCGAAATCAAGTCAATTCAACTTGACCTTAAAGTAAATACTTTTAAGTCTTAGTCTTGGTTAGATTTAAAGCAAATGAGGCGTAATATTTTACATGATCTCTGAGATTGTATTTGGGATTTTCCAAATCTTTTAAAGAGAACCAATTATGTTTAGTAACATACTCGTCTTCCGAAGTTAATTTTTGTTTATTTTTGATCGTAAAGAAAAACCTGAAGGCTATGTGAGTATGTGTGGATGAAGTTTTGTGCGCATCTGTAAAAGTGGGAGTCACAATAGACCTTCCATCCATATCCGAAAATATATTCTCATCAGGAATGCTATCTCTTATATCGATTAAGTTTAAATCGCCCTTTTTCAGACCTGTTTCCTCGTTTATTTCCCGATACAAAGCATCCTCCAAATCCTCATCTTTTTCTATGTGGCCTCCCGGGGGGAACCAGGCTTTATATTGCTCGTTATAAATAAGGAGAACGGTATTTTTAAAAACGATGAATGCGCTAACTGTATAGTCTAACTTCTCACTTGTGTGAGCCATAAAAATTACATCTTGATTTCGATCGAAACTCCTGCAGGTAAATCTAGATTCGAAAGGGAGTCGATTGTGCGACCAGTGGGTTCAAGAATATCAATCAAGCGTTTATGAACCAGCATTTCAAAATGTTCCTGAGCATTCTTAATTCCTCGGGAAGTAGAAGGAACAATCGGGATAAGAGTTCTTTTTGTGGGAAGGGGAATGGGACCTTTAATTTTTGCTCCCGTTGCCATGGCCGTATCAATAATTTTTACGACCGCCTCGTCCATCACTCGGTGATCGTAGCTTTTTAGTTTGACTCTGAGTCTCCCTGTGGCTGCCATAGCTTTAAGGTGCAAAAAAATCCCCGAGTTTGATTCGGGGAGTAAATAAACTTTATTAAGCGATTATCTTGGTAATAACACCGGCACCAACCGTCTGTCCGCCTTCTCGAATCGCGAATCTCAAACCCTCCTCCATTGCAACGGGTTGAATAAGCTTTGCCTTCATCTTAGCACTATCACCTGGCATTACCATCTCGATGCCTTCTGGTAAAGTTACTTCACCCGTTACATCTGCTGTTCGAACGTAAAACTGTGGCTTATAGCCGGTGAAAAAAGGAGTATGACGTCCACCCTCCTCTTTACTTAATATATAAACCTCGGCTTCAAATTCCGTATGTGGAGTAACCGAACCAGGCTTTGCCAAAACTTGCCCTCTTTCAACCTCGTCTTTTTCTATTCCTCGAAGAAGGACTCCAATATTGTCTCCTGCCTGGGTCTCGTCAAGTGTTTTTCTAAACATCTCAAGTCCTGTTACAACAGTCTTTTTAGTATCCTTAAGTCCGACAATTTCAACTTCTTCGTTAACCTTAAGACTACCTCTATCAACTCTACCTGTTGCTACGGTTCCCCGTCCCTTAATAGAGAAGACGTCTTCAACTGCCATTATGAATGGCTTGTCAACGTCCCTTTTGGGATCAGGAATATATTCATCAACTGCCTTCATTAATTCCAAAATCTGTTTCTCAGCCTCTGCATCACCTTCAAAAGCTTTAAGAGCTGAACCTTTGATTATTGGAACTTCATCACCCGGGTACTCATACTTTTTAAGAAGGTCTCTGACGTCAGATTCAACGAGCTCGATAATCTCAGGGTCATCAACCTGATCAATCTTATTTAGAAAGACCACAAGTGCAGGCACGTTAACCTGGCGTGCCAAAATGACGTGCTCTCGGGTTTGAGGCATAGGACCGTCTGGCGCCGAAATTACCAGAATTGCTCCATCCATCTGAGCCGCTCCTGTTATCATATTTTTAATGTAGTCTGCGTGTCCCGGAGCATCAATGTGGGCATAGTGGCGTTTATCCGTTTCGTACTCAACGTGAGTAATATTAATGGTAACCCCTCTTTCTTTCTCTTCTGGAGCATTATCAATATCCTCAAACTTAAGGGATTTTGTTTTATTCCCTGGTTGTTTTGAAAGAACAGCTGTTATGGCCGCAGTAAGAGTTGTTTTACCATGGTCAACATGGCCAATGGTACCAACATTAACATGGGGCTTTGTCCTTTCAAATTTCTGTTTTGTATCTGCTGCCATAGGTTAGTGATCAATGAATAGTGATCGGTGATTAGTAGTATAACAAATCTCTATTCAAAGAAACAAGGGCATGATGCCCTTAGTGATTGGTATTATATCCGAGCCTATTTGAACCTGTCAACGGCCAATTTAATTTATCCCTTTCTACCTTCTGACCTTCGTTTCTCCTCTATGTCTGGAAAGATTTTACCAACAAAATCTTTGTATCGCTCAAGTCTACCCTCTCGGCATTTCGACCTTACCTGATTTCGCTATAATTTGTGCCTGAATGTTTACTGGTACCTCTTCATAGTGGGATGGTTCCATATAAAAACTTGCTCTTCCTTGAGAAATCGACCGAAGTTTTGTCGCGTACCCGGGAACCTCTGCAAGAGGAACCTGCCCTAAAATCACCGTCATATTTCCTCTTTTTTCTGTTCCCTGAATTTGAGACCGCTTACTGGACAGGTCTCCGATAATGTCTCCCATAAACTCATCTGGGGTAGATACCTCAATTTTCATTATTGGTTCAAGAAGAACCATATCGGCATGTCTTGCTGCTTCCTCAACCGCCAAAGAGCCGGCAATTTTAAAAGCAATTTCGGAAGAATCTACCTCATGGTAGCTTCCGTCGTAAACAATAACTTTCATATCTGTCATCGGGAATCCAGCCAAAATACCGTTCTCCATTTTTTCTCGAACTCCCTTTTCTATTGCCGGAACAAACTCAGAAGGAATTGCACCACCTTTAATCTCGCTCTTCCATTCATACCCTTCACCACGTCCTTTCGGTTCAACTCTCAAGAAACAATGTCCGTATTGTCCTCGACCTCCGGTCTGACGAATGTATTTTCCCTCTCCCTGAGCTATCTTTTTGATGGTTTCTTTGTAAGCGACTTGAGGAGCACCTGTTTTTGCGTCAACTCCAAATTCCCGTTTCATCCTGTCCACTAGTATTTCGAGCTGAAGCTCACCCATTCCCGAAATGATTGTTTGTCCTGTTTCTGGATTTGATTTGATTTTAAAAGTCGGATCTTCGTCTGAAAGTTTTTGAAGAGCAAGGCCCATTTTTTCCTGATCCGATTTTGTCGCAGGTTCAATCGCTAGTGAAATCACGGGTTCGGGAAAAGAAATGGATTCCAAAATAATAGGACTGTTAAGGTTTGATAAAGAATTTCCGGTTGTCGTCTCCCTGATCCCCACAACTGCAACAATTTCTCCGGCATATGCTTCTTCTATAAGCTCCCTTTGATCGGCATGAAGAAGTACTAGTTTACCGATTCTTTCGTCCCTCTGTTTTGAAACATTCATAATCACTTCACCTGATTTTATTTTTCCAGAGTAGATTCTCAAGTAAACCAGTCTTCCTACGTGAGGGTCGGTCACAACTTTAAAAGCTAATGCACAAAATGGTACATCTTTTTTCGGTTCTCTTATTTCCTTTTCCCCGGTTTTCGGATTAATTCCTTCCACAGGAGGAACGTCAAGTGGAGAGGGGAGATATTCAACGACTGCATCCATAAGAAGTTGTACGCTTACGGTTCGATTGTCACCGCCTAATATAGGGAAAAACTTCCCCGCAACAACACTTTTTCGTATAGCGCGCTTAATATCTGCTTCCGCTAGTTCTTTACCTTCCAAATATTTTGACAATGCTTCATCGTCAAATTCGGCAACTTTTTCAATTAATTCTTCTCTATACTTCTTGGCTGCTTCTAGTAATGTTAAGCGGCCACCGGCCCAGAGGGCCTCCGGCCCGGAGGGAATTTCTTCTTCAGTAAGTTTATTATCTTCAACGCCTGAATACGTATAAGCTTTCATTTTTACTATATCAACTACTCCATGAAGTGAGTGTTCAAGACCTATTGGAAGTTGGATGGGAGCTGCATTTGCACCAAGGCGTTCATGAATGGATTTTATTGAGCCTTCAAAATCAGCGCCTATCAGATTTAATTTATTTAGTACACAAATTCTTGGAACGTGGTATCTATCAGCTTGTCTCCAGACGGTTTCCGACTGGCTCTCCACTCCGGTTCTTCCGTCAAAAACCATAACTGCTCCGTCCAATACGCGAAGAGATCTTTCAACTTCGGCGGTAAAATCAATGTGTCCGGGAGTATCGATAATATTTACTCTATAGTGACCGTTTTCGATGGCAGATCCAGTTTGCAAGTCCCAGAAAGTCGTTATTGCGGCGGAAACAATGGTAATACCTCTTTCTCTCTCCTGTTCCATCCAGTCGGTAACGGTTGTTCCTTCGTCAACTGACCCCAATTTATAAGTTTTTCCTGTTTCAAAAAGGATACGTTCTGTTGTTGTTGTTTTCCCGGCGTCAATATGAGCGATAATTCCGATATTTCGGATCTTTTCCATCGGAACATCACGGTCTTTTGTAACCGTCATGACCATTGCCGCTTTTTTCTTGGTTTGTTGTCCAGCCATAATTTAGGGTAAAAGGTAAATGGTGAAAGGTGAAAGAAGTTTACTTTTAACTTTTACCTCTCGCCTTTTACCTATTCTACATAATAAACTGCCTCCAAATGGAAGCAGCGTAATGAATTGTACCAAAATGAAGCAGCCTGCACAATACTATTTTGAGCAAATGTATAAATTAGCAGAGAGTTCTAAATTTACTTTACCTTTATTTTTTAATTGCTTTTGATTTGGAATTGACAATCTCCATAACACCCTCATCCGTGCCATGAAATTTATTCCAATATTTCACACAAGTATTCCCTTCCCCATAATTTATGGCATCAATTTCTAAAACACCCCTTCTACCTGCTCTATTATTCCTATCCCAGATTTCAACCCACTTTTCAAGTACTTCTTCTGGTATACCGCCCATTTCATTTGGATCACTTTCCATTTAAAGTATTAATATTTTCTCCCCTCGCGATAGCTCTTTTTTTGCGCTTTATAAAATTCATCATTATGCTTACCATTAAACATCTTCGCAGGATATTTTTCTTCTAATTTTATGATTTTTGATTCAACTGCTTCTGCTAAATCAATCTTTGAATTTTTACAGAAGGTAATTAGATACCAATAAATATCTGCAACTTCCGCCGTAATCTCATTCCAATTTTTAGGTTGAATCCCTTTGATACGCCTATCGCTTTCATCCCATTGAAAATGTTCCAGAAGCTCAGAAGCCTCAATAACAATAGATTTGGCAAGATCGGAGGGTGCTTGTTTTATCCAACCATGCGCTTCATTAAATGCAAATATGTTTTCTGTAACTTTCTTAATAGCCCCTAGTCTCATTATTTTTGTTTCCTTACATAAAGGAATAGTACTTCTTACTCTCTTGTGTAGTCAATACACAACAAGTATAATTTTTACACAATGAAGGTATTTTTTGGTACTACAACCCTCCACTGGAGAGATTACAGGGATTACTACTTCTCAATACGAGACTATTTAAAAGAAATAGGCTGCGTTATACTGCAAGATTGGATTGACGAGGCTGATAGATTTTACGGAACTCCCTACAAAGATAGAAATATAGCGAAAATATTCAAAACGATAGTCAACGCAATCAATGAAACTAACGTAGTGGTTATCGAATATACAGTCCCTAACTTCAGCTCTTCACATCAAATTAACTATGCATTATTAAAGAAAAAGCCGACACTCGTCATGCGTTTAACCAAAGATAACCCCCGCTTCAGCGACTCATATCTCGAAGCAATTCAGTCTCCCCACCTTACTTTACGAGATTATACAAAGGAAAACTATAAAGAAGTAATTGACGATTTCTTGGGAATTGTTGAAATTGGTCTTGGAAACCAACGCTATAATATTGTTCTAGAGAAAAAGCAAAAATACTACTTAGATTGGGCGTCAAATTACTATAAAAAATCACGATCCGAAATGATACGCGAACTTATTGATGGTAAAAGCGATAAAGATAAAAACTATAGAAGGTATCTTAAATAAAATTCCTGTAAGAGGAATTGAAAAATAAATCACCATCTAAAATGCGCAAATGCTCTATTCGCTTCAGCGACTCTTTCCATTTCTTGGCGCTTTTTGACCGCTCCACCAATGCCTTCTGCAGCATCCATAATTTCGGCAGTCAACTTCTCTGCAAAAGTGTGGAATTCGCTATTTGAGCGGGCACGGGTCGCAAAAATGAGCCAGCGAATAGCCAGAGATTCTTTTCTCGGACCACGAACAGCCATCGGAACCTGGTATGCTGCTCCTCCGACCCGCCTTGGACGGACCTCCATAGAAGGCTTAATATTTTCCATTGCTTTTGAAAAAACCTTTATAGGATCCTCTCCTTTTTCTTTAATAAGATCAAAGGCTTTATAAATCTCTTTTTGGGCCACAGATTTTTTACCGTCGCGCATTGCACGGTTTATCAGTTTTTCCACCAATCTATTTTTGTAGATTGGGTCGGGTTTTAATTCTTTTGGTCTTACTGATCCTCGTCTTGGCATCCTTCGACTCCTTTCAGTCGCTCAGGACAAGCATTTTGTCCTGAAATTGATAAAATTAAGTACTTGCGGCAACAGGTTGTGCTTCAGTCGTTGCTGCAGCTGCCACTCGTTGAACTCCTTCTTTCTTCGTACCATACTTACTCCTAGAACTTTTTCTGCCAACAACCCCTGTTGTGTCGTATTTACTTCTTATCACCTTATATTTAATTCCCGGAAGATCTTTAACGGTTCCACCACGAATCAAAACTATTGCGTGTTCTGCAAGCTCATGTCCTTCTCCTGGAATATAGGCCGTAACTTCCTGTTTATTGGAAAGCCTGACTCTTGCAACTTTTCTCAAAGCCGAGTTTGGCTTTCTTGGCGTCATCGTTCTGACTTGAAGAACAACTCCTCTTTTGGAGGGAGATGAATGTTCTCCAAATCTTCGGTCTTTGGCACTAAACCACCGCCTCAGAGCCGCCTTCTTGGTTTTTTTGACGATTCTTTTTCTTCCTTTACGAACAAGTTGAGCAATGGTTGGCATAAGTTTGGAAATTATATCTAAAAATTAGATTTGAGACAACTGATCCGATCCCGACTCGGGTATTTTACCTCCAATATTTAGTCTTGCCCTATCGGGTGTTACCGGTATAAGACGTCCTATAATTACATTTTCCTTCAAACCGTAAAGTTTATCCTCTTTTCCTAAAATTGCCGCAGTTGTAAGAACGTCGGTGGTCATTTGAAAAGATGCTGCAGAGAGCCAGGATTCCGTAAATAGAGCCCTTCTTGTTATTCCCAAAATTACCTGCTGAGCACTGGCCGGTTCCCCACCTGCAGCTAAAACTTTTTCGTTTTCCTCTTCAAATGTTGCCTTCTCTACAAGTTCTCCCGGAAGAAGCGGAGTATCACCGGAGGTTATAACCCTGACCTCATCACTCATTTTTCTAACTATTACCTCAAAATGCTTGTCGTGAATCGGAATTCCCTGGCTTTCATAAACTCTTTGGATCTCGTTTACTAGATACTCTTGAGCGGCTCTTAATCCCTTAATTGAAAGGATCTCTCTTATATCCAACGATCCTTCAGCAAGTGGCGTCCCAGCTTCAAGAATATCTTTATCGGCTACAGCCAGTTTTACTGTTTTTGGAATTATATATTCTCTTTCCTCCTTGGGCTTGGTCTTTGCCGAAGTAATGACCAGTCTCCAACCTTCTTCTGAATCTCCAATCCTAACTTTTCCCGAAATCTCCGCCAAAGGCGCCATAATTTTAGGAGTACGCGCTTCGATGAGTTCTTCAACTCTTGGCAAACCTTGAGTCACGTCAATTCCGACAACTCCTCCCGAATGTTTTGTACGAAGAGTCAGCTGGGTTCCAGGTTCGCCTATAGACTGTGCAGCAATCACTCCGACCGGTGTTCCAAGTCCAACAACTTCTTTATTGCTTAGATCCCATCCGTAGCATTTGGTACAGATACCATAACGGGACGCGCACATTATTGGCGAATAGACTAAAACTTCTTCAGCCTGCAATTCATCAATTTGTTTGGCTTTTTCTTCATCGATTATCTCTCCCTTACCGACAATAACCTTTTCTTTTCCACCAACTTTTACTTTGATATCTTCTGCTGCAAACCTTCCGTACACTTTCAAAGCAAACGAACGAGACCTACTTCCTCTCTTTAGCAAATAACCTTCTTTTGTTCCACAATCATCTGTTCTAACAATAACGTCGTGGGCAACATCCACAAGGCGCCTTGTAAGATAACCCGCATCGGCAGTCTTCAGGGCAGTGTCTGTCAAGCCCTTTCTAGCTCCACGAGAAGAGGTCACGTATTCAAATACTGAAAGTCCCTCTTTAAAGTTAGCTTTAATTGGAAGCTCGACAATTTTACCCAAAGGATCAACAACCAACCCCTGTATTGCGGCAAGTTGTTTCACTTGATCTCTTGAAACACGACCAACTTTTGCGTTACTGATTACTTTTATTGGATTCGTATCCTCTAGTAAATCCCAGGTCTTGTCTGCCAGTTCCTCGGTGGCTTCGATCCAAACCTGCTGGCTCAATCTCTTTTTCTCTTCAGAAGTTATAAGACCCTGAGTAAAGTTCTTCTCATGTTCTGATACCTGCTTATCTGCTCTTCTTAGATATTCTTCCTTATCGGGAAGAATTTTTGAATCAAATATCCCATAAGAGAGCCCAGAGATTGTTCCTCCGTAAAATCCAAGATCCTTTATTGCATCAACCATTCTCATAACCGCCTCTTTATCAAGACTTGAGTATGCTTTTGTAAAAACTTCTTTAATCTTTGTAGAAGTCACTGCCTCGTTCACAAAATCAAATCCGGTTGGCAAAACTTCATTGAAAAGAATTCTCCCTATACTTGTTGCGAGTAAATTTCCCTTAATTCTCACAGTAATATTTTGCCTCAAAGCGATCTTACCCACCTGATATGCAAGAAGTGCTTCCTCACTATCAGAAAAGGTTATTTCTGATTCCTTAATATTTGGGTCGATACTAGTAAGATAATAGACTCCGAGCGCCATTTCTTTACTCGACGGCGTTGTTATTGGACTCCCATCAGCAGGTCTTAGGAGATTATGTTGTGGAAGCATTAAGTTTTTGGCTTCGTCAATGGCTTTTCTAGATAAGGGAACGTGTACAGCCATCTGATCACCGTCAAAATCTGCGTTAAATCCGCTACAAACCGCCGGATGAATTCTTATGGCAGATCCCTCAATCAAAATCGGATAAAAAGCTTGGATACTTAGTTTATGAAGAGTTGGGGCTCTGTTCAAAATCACCGGATGATCTTTCGTAATTTCGTCTAAAATATCAAATACTTCAGGGGGGCGTTTATCGAGCATGTTTTTGGCAGATTTTACATTCGGCGCAATACCTTTAGTTATCATCTCCCTAAGAACAAACGGCTTAAACATTTCAAGTGCCATATCTTTCGGAATTCCACACTGACTAAGTTTAAGGTCCGGACCGACTATGATTACTGAACGTCCTGAATAGTCAACTCTTTTACCCAAGAGATTTTGTCTGAATCTACCCTGCTTGCCCCTAAGCATATCGGAAAGGCTTCTTAAGGGTTGCCTTCCACGACCTCGTCTGGTCGCCTTTCGTTGTGATGCGTCAATTAAAGAGTCAACAGACTCCTGAAGCATCCTTTTTTCGTTTCTAAGTATTATCTCTGGTGCCCCAAGTTCAATAAGATGTTTAAGTCTGTTGTTTCTGTTGATAACACGTCTATATAGATCGTTTAAATCGCTCGTTGCAAAACGCCCACCTGATAATTGAACCATAGGTCGCAAATCCGGCGGGAGAACCGGAAGGACTTTAAGTACTACCCACGAAGGGTTAATCTTTGCCTTTCTCATTCCATCAACTATCTTTAATTGTTTTGTCAATTTTATATAACGGCTGGTCGTCCCCTTTGTCTCATCCAACTCTTTTTTCAGATTCACAGCTAATTCTTCTAAGTTAAGTTTTTCTATGGCGGAGGCAACTGCCTCGGCACCCATTTTCGCTTCAAAAAAGTCTGTAGCATCGTATTTTACTAACTCGTCAAATTCTTCCTCCGAAAGTATGACTAATGGTTTTAAGCCTTTTACTAGAAGTATTAAATTTTCGAAAAGCTGTCTGGTTCTTTCTAAAGTCAGCTTTTCTTCTTCTTGTTGAGTCGTTTCTCTTTTACGAAGGTCGAGGTCGATCTCTGAAATGGTAAGTACCAGCTGCTCTTTATCTTTAATTTTTTTATTAACTTTTTTCTTCTCTTCATCTGACTTAGTTCTCAGTAATTTCCTTCTCTCTTCATAAAGTTGTTTTATTTCTTTTTCCCGCACATTGTAGGCTTCTTCCAATCTTATTACAGCACTTTTCTTACCCTTTTCGTCGACATTCAAAACTAAGTATCTTGCAAAGTAAATGACTTGTTCAAGCGCTCTAGGAGCAACGTCCAAAAGAAGAGAAACTCTTGAAGGTGCTCCTTTGAAAAACCAAACATGAACTGCGGGTGAAGCAAGGCTAATATGTCCCATCCGTTCGCGTCTTACTCTAGATTGAGTAACTTCAACTCCACATTTGTCGCATATTACCCCTTTATATCGGATCCTTTTATACTTTCCACAATAACATTCCCAGTCTTTTGTGGGCCCAAAAATCCTCTCGTCAAAAAGTCCGTCTTTCTCTGGCTTTAAAGTCCTGTAGTTTATTGTTTCGGGCTTTGTTATCTCACCTCGCGACCACTCACGAATGTCATCGGGCGATGCCAGACGAATAATCAAACTTTTAAAATCTGTTAAGTTTTTTAATCCTGATAAAGGCTCCATAGTCTAAAATTTCAAATTTCTAATTACTAATTTTTAATGAATATGTATTTATCAAATTATTTAATTAAAAATTCAATTAAAATTGAAAATTAAGCAAATAAAAATTTAACTTACCGTTTCCTCTATCTCTATCGGTCCTTGGTCGGCAACTAATTCCTGCGTTGCGACAACTTCAGCTCCAGCAACCTTCGCCAGCTCCTGTGCTTGAGGCAGATCTTCTTCCTCGGTCTCTTTATAAACCCCACCTTTAGTATTAATTGCAAGACCTAAAGAATTAAGTTCCCTAACTAAAACTTTAAAGCTCTCAGGAATCGTCGCTTCAGGAATATCAACTCCCTTTACTATAGCCTCAAAAGCTCTCGCCCTTCCTACAATATCGTCGGACTTTATAGTCAACATTTCCTGCAAAATATATGCAGCTCGATGTGCCTCCAGTCCCCAAACCTCCATTTCCCCAAGACGTTGACCTCCCATTTGGGCTTTCCCACCCAAAGGTTGCTGTGTAACCAACGAATAAGGACCGGTCGAGCGGGCGTGGGTCTTATCCTCAACCATGTGCTTCAACTTCAAGATATAACCAACCCCAACGACCGTATCTTCTTTAAAAGCTTCACCGGTTTTTCCGTCAAAAAGTCTTGTCTTTCCGTTTAAGGGAAGACCAGCGCTCTTAAGCTCTTCAATAATCAAATCTTCGGGGACTCGTTCAAAAACCGGAATGGCTGCCTTCTCACCAGTTTTTGACAAGGCCCAACCCAGATGCGCCTCCAAAAGCTGCCCAAGATTCATTCGAGCAAGGACTGATAGAGGAGAAATTATGATATCAACAGGAGTTCCGTCTGCCATGTAGGGCATGTCAGCGCCTGGTAATATTTTTGCAATAACTCCTTTATTTCCATGACGACCGGCAATTTTGTCTCCAACTGCAATTTTTCTCATCTGAGCAACCTTGACAATAACTCTTTTTAGAACTCCTGGTCCCAACTCATCTCCCTTATCTCTATCTAAAATAGAAACATCGACAACTATTCCCCTCTCGCCGTGGGGAACTCTTAAGGAAGTATCTCTTACTTCTCTTGCCTTCTCGCCAAATATAGCTCGTAGCAAGCGTTCCTCTGCTGTGAGTTCTGTTTCTCCTTTGGGAGCAATTTTGCCTACCAAAATGTCGTTGGGACCAACCTCTGCACCATTTACAACAATGCCATCCTCGGCTAGGTTGGCAAGATCAGTCTCAGCTACATTTGGGATGTCACGGGTTAATTCTTCCTGTCCTAATTTGGTATCAACGACGTCGGCTTCATATTCTTCTATGTGAATAGAGGAGAGGAGATCCTCTTTTACAACTCTATCTGAGATAACTATTGCATCTTCGAAACCATAACCCTCAAAAGAGCAATAAGCTATAATGAGATTTCTTCCCAAAGCAAGTTCACTGTTATGAACAGCCGGACCGTCTGCAAGAAGTTCGCCCTTCTTGACTTTTTCCCCGAGAGAAACAATAACTTTCTGATTATAACAAGTTGAGTTTGCGGTTCTTTTAAACTTCGTAAGATAATAAGTTATCTTTTTCCCTCCTTCAGAAATCTCAATATCATCTGGGTTTTTAAACTCATGTAGATCAATCGGTTTCTTCACGCTCATTTCTACCTTTTCGGCGTCAACATAGGTTATTTCGCCATCAGTTAGTGCTTTAACAAATCTACCCATTCCCTCGGCAATACTTTTTTCCATACCCGTACCAACCAAAGGTGATTCAGGAGAAATCAACGGGACTGCTTGACATTGCATATTTGCGCCCATAAGAGCACGGTTTCCATGGTCATGCGAAAGGAATGGAATAAGAGAGGATGAAGCACCTACTACTTGCTTCGGAGTAATATCAACAAGATCAATAAGTTCAACCAATCCTTCAGTAACCGTCCCTTTGTGTCTAAACGGAACCCTAGCGTCCTTTATATATCCTCGAGAATCAATATTAAGATTGGAATGAGTGATGTAATAATCCTCTTCGTCATCTGCGGAAAGATAGATAATGTCATCACTTATCTTTACGCTAATCTTTCCATTTTTCTTAATCTTTTCGACTTTTCTATACGGCGCCTCAATAAAACCGTACTCATTAACGCGAGAATATAGGGCAAGATATGTAACAAGACCGATATTAGGACCTTCTGGAGTTCTTACCGGATCAATCCTTCCATACTGGGAAGAGTTGACGTCTCGGATAGAGAATGAGGCTCTCTCACGGTTTATTCCTCCGGGTCCCAAAACAGAAACGCGCCTTAGATTGTCTATTTCAGAAAGTGGATTTGTGTCATCCAAAATTGTCGATAGTTGATTGGAGCGGAAGAACTCATTTAGAGCTGCTATCAAAGGGCGGGCGTTAATAAGATTGGCTGGAAGCGGCTTATCATCGGGGGAAATCAAACTCATTTTTTCTTTTACCGACCGTTCTAAGCGTAAAAGACCAACTCTAAAAGCATTGGTAGCGACAAGCTCTCCAACGCGCCTCAGGCGTCTATTAGCCAAGTGATCAATGTCATCCACTCTTCCTTTGCCATTTTGTAAACTTATAATGTAAGAGATCGTAGCTACTATATCTTGGCGGGCCAAAACCCAATTGGCCTTTTCATTTGCAAGACTTAAACCAAGTCTTTTATTTATCTTGAAACGTCCCACCTTTCCCAAATCGTATCTTCTGGGATCAAAAAAAAGTCCTTCAAAAAGGGCTTGTGCATTTTCTAAAAGAGACGGCTCTCCGGGCCTCATCTTTCGATAAATTTCAAGAAGCGCATCCTCCCGGGATTTTGCAGGGTCCTTTTCTAAAGTTGAGGCTATGTACTTATGATGTTCATCTATGTCTACATCTTTAAAAAGATTGATAAGCTCTTCGTCAGATTCAACACCCATTGCCCTTAAGAGTGCGGAAGCAACAACTTTTCTTCTTCTGTCAATGCGGGCTGAGATAACATCATTCCTGTCGAGCTCAAATTCAAGCCAAGAACCACGCATAGGCCGCACTTCTGCGAAGTGGAGCATACGACCGCTTGAGGCATCGAGATCACCGGAAAAGTATACTCCCGGGCTTCTTACAACTTGGTTGATAACAACCCTTTCAACACCATTTATTATAAAAGTTCCTCTTGAGGTCATTTGGGGTAAATCGCCTAAAAAAACCTCTTGAGTCTTCTTCTCACCGGTTTTTTTGCTTATGAGCGTTGCTGTTATTTTTAGAGGGGCTGAAAAAGTGAGACCTTTTTCCGAACAAACCCTTGGGGTTAGTTTGGGTACTCCTAACTCAGGATTCTCGAGGATAAGCTGCCAGTTCTTGCCCGTGAAATCGTCAATGGGATTTATTTCAGAAAGCTCTTCCTTTATTCCTTCCTTTAAAAACCAATCCCAACTTTCTTTCTGGACAAATGATAAGTCAAGCTCGGGTAAATTTTTTTCTTCTCTCCCAAAATTTCGTCTTTTAACAACCATTTGAGGATGATTTAGATAAAAAGCCCAAAGACTCTGCTTTGGATATCAACTTTAAGTTTGAAAACGAAAAAAAACAAACGTACTTTGTACGCCTATGAAGGATTATATAATACAAAATCAAGTTGTCAACTCCCGCTTCACTTTCCTAAATACTTCCTCACGTTCTCATTGTGTTCGGAAAGGGTTTTTGCGTAGTGGATTTTTCCACCAGGATCATGAAGATAATAAAAATAGTCTGAATCTTCCGGATAAATTGCAGCTTTGATTGAGGAAAGTCCCGGATTTGCAATAGGAGCGGGCGGCAAACCCTTAAATTTATAAGTATTGTAAGGAGAATCGATTGCTAAATCCTCTTTTGTTAGAATCGGCCACCAATTACACTGTCCGCTGTCCACCGTACACCGTTCACTTGCAACCGCATACTGGACCGTCGCGTCAGCCTGTAAACCCATCCCGATATCAATCCTATTCATAAAAATTCCGGCTACAATTGGTCTTTCTTCCGAAGTTTTTGTTTCCCTCTCTATAATTGAGGCCAGTGTTATTGTTTCTTCAAGCGTAAAGTCACTTTTGGCAATAACACCTCTTAATTCATCATCAATCTTTTTTTCAAAGGTTTGATTCATGACTTTGACAATGGCGGAGGCGGTTGCATTTCTGGGAAAAAGATATGTATCAGGAAAGAGAAAACCTTCTTTGCCTTCTGAAGACTCTAAAAATTCTTGACCGAAAGTTTCTGCTTGTGCCCCTTGCATTTCCAAACCTTCTATAAAGCGCCCGGCAATCTCTTCCCGCCTAAGTCCTTCAGGCACTGTTACCCATAATTGTAGTGGGCCCTTGGAAAACACTTCTAAAATCTCGGGAATCGATAAGTTGGGCGACAATTGAAACTCACCCGCTTGAATATTCTTTGTTTTACCGGTCAACTGGACATAGAATTTAAATACAAAAGGACTTCTTATTAACCCTTTTTTATATAATTCCTGTGCCACCTGACTTGCCGATCTCCCGCGAGGAATCACAATTCTAATGGGAGTTTTATCATCTGATATTGGTCTAGAATTCCACTTCCACCAAAATACTCCGCCCATAAGGGAAATGAACAAGGCTAAAAGTAAAATTCCTGGAATTAAAATTTTTTTCACTGGGGATTGGAAATTGAAATCTAAACTTCCTCTAGTAAAGCTCTTCTATATTTTTTGGTTTTGGAATCGTAAATATAAATACGTCCACAGGAGTGGGTTACTCTGAAATTTCCATTATCCTTTCTTTCCTTTTTACTTTTATCCAGAGGCTGACCGTCAGCAACACACCTTCCTTGGGAGAGTAGCCAAGCTTGAATCGGAGCAATTACATTCTTTAACATTTATAAAGTATAACATAGATTACCTGTTTCAAGCACTAATTACTCTTTGCTCCGGATTTGAGGCGAAAGTTTTTATTAAGTTTTTTTGCCCATTCGTCAGTATTAGTTGTCAGAAGAAGCATTACCAGATGTTTCCACTTACCCCAACGTTCATCTGCAAAAGCTCTGAGTTTCTCATCTGGAACAACCTTACCATCAAAGTAAAATTGATAAAGAGCTTCTCTGCTAAATAGATCCAGGTGGAATGTAGGAAGCCTAAACCCTATCCCAATTGTCAAATCTGCGGTATACGGACCGACTCCGGGAAACTCGATTAGTTTTTCTCGGATTTTATTAACATCTTTTAATTTTCTTAAATCATCGAGGTTAATTTTTTCCTTGACAATTTTTTCAGCAACTCCTTTTATATACTTATCCCTATAGCCGACCTTGCATGCCCTTATCTCTTCCAAACTTGCTTTTGCCAATCTTTGAGGACTAGGAAATGTATGGTAAGTTTTGCCATCAAATTTCTGTTTTTCGCCAAATTTCTCGCACAAAAGCCTTTGCATTTCATAAATTCTTTTGAAAAAAACATTCTGGGCAACAATTACTCCTAAAACAGACTCAAAAACGTAAGGATCCGTTCGTAAATGTGCACCGTAAATTTCTTCAGATGCAGTTTTTAAAACCGGGTCTTTTTGGCATATAACCTCGTAAAACTCTCTAACGTCCTCATCAACCGCAAAAATCCAAGTTAACAATTTTATGAGATGTTTTTGTTCGTCTTCCACCAGCAATTTCATTGATTGAAGTGCGATAATAAGTGTCTGCTTTGGTTTTTCTTTATAACCAACTCTTGCCAAAACAAATTTTCCAGAGTCAAGCTTGAACAGTCGAACAAGCTCTTTTCCTTCGACGACCCAAGGCGCAAAAACATAGTGAGTCAAAAAGAAATCAAAATTGTAAGGCTGTGATTTTTCTGGAATAGGAATTTCTATTGCTTTACCCATACTATATGTACCTTGGCAGATAACATAAGACCTGCCCCTGCAAGATCTCACTTTTCCAGCCAAAGGCTGGTCGTCCTCTGGACGAAAAGATTAGGTTACTTTTCTTCGAAAGGTTCGGAAATCTCCCAGATGTTTTCATCCGGGTCTTTAAAATAAGCAACCTTCTGTCCCCAGGATGTTTCCTTTGGACCCTCGAAAAATTCAACACCCTTTGATTTCAACTCTCCACAAGCCTTGTTTAAATCATCAACTTGAAAAGCCAGAATAACTCCACCCCCGTTTCCCATATGCTCTTTGGGAAACATAGCAACCGCTTCGTCCTTCTGGAAAACAGCCAGTGAAATTCCTTTAAAGGCAACAAACTTTCCATCATGGCTGTTAATCTCCATTCCTAATTTATCTCTATAGAACTCGAGCGACTTTTCAAGATTTTCAATCAATAAACAATTTCCAAAATTTTTAAACATAAATACTCACCTCCTATCAGGCTCAGGGAGATAGTTTATCAACAACGTCATTGCTCTTCTAGAGTAGTCAACTATACCAACTTAAATTATAATTTAAGTTGTGCACATCACTCAAAAGATACTTTTAAAAAGGCTGTTCACACAAAACAGGCAACGCTATTCTTCCTTAACCTACGGTTATAGCTATGAAGACAATATCGTTTTTCATCTGAAAAAGTTATTAAAAGAAGGTTATGTTGATAAAATAGACGGAACTTACTCTATTACCACCAAGGGTGTTAAAAAGATTACAATCTTTGATGTATCATTAGCTGAAAATAGTGGCATTAAGACATTTTTTATTGGTTTCTTGTGCAATTACAATAAAGAGTATTTAATAAAAGAGCATCCTCACGGTGTGCATAACTTTTATAACTTGCCCAGCGGAAAGCCGAGATTCGGGGAAGATGTTGGTAAAGCTCTGGTTCGTACTTTTGCAGAAAATAGCGGATTAATTCTCAAACCAAGTGAATTTGAATTTTTATCTTTACATTTAAAAACCGTTAAAACATCACAAGGGGAAACTTTGTTTGACGACGCATTCACAATTTACAGAGTAAAAATCGGTAAAAGCCAGAGGGAAAAAATGAAACTTCGCAAACAGATAAAATGGATGACGGAAGATGAAATTAAAAAACTTCCAAACTACTGGCCAGAGATTGATATCTGTATCATTAAAAAAGATTTTAGGCCTTACAGAAGTTACAAATTTATCTCAGATTATATTTTGGGTTAAAAGAAGTTGGATATAGGATATTGTGCAGTCACCTTGCAAGGTGACACCTTTAAAGTTGAAAAAGAAGAATCACTGAGAGAAATGTTCTTTTAATATATCTACTGTTTTACTCATGTCTTTCTGTCTCACTATAAAAGATATTTCAGTAAATGTTGAAACAATCTCTATCAAATTTATACGTTTGCTTGCAAGAGCTGCAACTAACGCGTAAATCATATTTGGAACTTCAATATATTCCTCTTCAACAAAACGCACAGTTATCGCGACCAAATCCTGATACTGTCCTTTTGGAATAATCTCGAAGTGTTTAATTACAACATTCCTTAAATTCTCAGGCATAATTATTGTAATTTCACCAATCCCTTGTGTAATCGTAAAAAACTTGCTGTTGGCTTCTCTGTTTGTTTTTAGTTTTGAAAGTTTTGCCAAAATCTCGTCAGTTTTTTCATATGTGACCTCACATAAAGGTGATTTTATACTCATATCATTAATCCTGACATCAGGTCTTAATGGAACAATGTTTTTATCTTCCAATATAATTCTTGAAAGAGAAGTTACAATACTGCCAAGCTTGACTGGCTTAAAAAGCCTTTGCTCAATTCGCGGCTGAATTTTTCGGGCATAAGAACTAAAATTTAATATTCCCGCACGAAGAGCTTCAAGGGCCATTTCATCTTTTAAAAGCATCTCTACTACTACTTCCGAAACCTTAATCATATTATTGGTATTGTAACATATATTACATATTTATGATATTTGATACAAATATTCAAATATTTTACATATCATTCTTGAAAGATTACACTCATAATCCGAAGGGAGGTGATGAATCTATGAACGAAAGAAGAAGAGTTCCTGGCAGACTTGCATTTGTTACTGCCGTACTTGAACTGGCAAACAAAGTCGAAAGAGGCGAAGTAGTGATGCTTGGAAACGGACGACTTAGTACGCATGAGGCAGATAAACTTGGAGCACGTCTGCAAGACGAACAAAATCAGAATAGCCAAGAAAACCAGACTCCTACTCAACGATAACTATTTGCCTCCATGCTAGCTGGGGGCAAATATCCTGCAATAATTCTTCTTTAAAGGTCGTACCCTGCAAGTTTACCTACTTCCCCATTTTCAGATTCAAATAGTCCTGCAAAATTAGGGCAGCTGAATAAGCATCTTCAAGATTTTTGCGCTTCTTTCTTTTAATTCCGGCTTCGATTGATAACCTCTGGGCGTCTTGGGTAGTTAAAGTTTCATCCTGAAATGTCACAGGGATTCCAAGTTTATCTCTAAGTTTTTTTCCAAAGTTTTTCGTCTCCTCCGCCATCTTGCCTTCAGAAATTCCCACAACCACCTGTCCTACTTGCTCTACTTGTACTACTTTTTCAATTATTTTAATTGCTTCTTCTATCAAATTAAATCTAATCACACGATAGGGCTCAGCCAAATCTGATTCAGAATCAGCCAGTGCTAATCCAATCTTTTTTCTTCCGTAGTCAATTCCTAAGATATGCATTTTTTTGATCGGGAGGAATAAGACGCGCCCTTACAATTAGTCTTTTGGGTTTACGCGGATCTCCCGGTGGAGTGCAGGTTACTAAAGTCAAAAAGGACTCGCTTGAATTTTGCTCTAATATCTGCGTATCGCTTGGCCTTACTTCAAACATATCCTCAACTACGTATTCATAGGAAATACCGTCATAATCCACAAACGCTTTATCTCCCTTTTTAAGTTTGTTAAGTGTGGAAAATATTGCCAAATAATTTTTGGGGTCGTAAAAGATTGGCAAAATAGAATGACCGAAAATTACCGAGTTTCCGACTTTTCCGGGCAAAGCGGTTCCTGCAAACTGGATAAGACTTTTTGATAAATCCTCCCCTCCAATGGCAACTGTAGCATTCTCGATATTAAGCTTCGGAACGGAAATTGTAAAATATTTCACTTCTTGAGGAGTACTTTCTTCACCCTTTTTTCCTTCAAACCAACTGCTTGCCTTTGTGTAGTCTTTCTTAGAAAATTTAAAACTTGCCGTTTCTTTGTCAACCAGAGGACTAATAAGGATGGGGTAGCGCCTTGCCGATTCCCACTCATAGGAAATTATTGGGAAAAGCGTGGAAAAAAGAATCACCACACCGGAGGCGGCCATAATAACGGCACAGATTCTTATGATGAGTTTATGAGACATGAGTATTTAAGAAAATAGCTAGTAGAAAATTTACCACTTTCCAATTTCCAATTTCTAAAAACTAATTTCTTATAAATTTTATCTCTCTGCTGCTACTTCTACTTCAATATTTTTTGTTAAATGGGGCAAAGTTTTTAACTTCCCGGGTAGAGTCGGCCTAATTTTTATCTCAGCTCTTACAAAACCTGCAACTTCCTGATTTAGATATTCCTCGGCCAAGTTTGGATATTTCCCCCTTATTTTCTTAACAACTTCTTCAGACTTCACTCCAGGAAGAAGATTTGCAGATACTCGTACCTCGAAATCATAAACTCCTTTTTCTTCCTCTTCCAAATCAAATTCGAATTCTATCTGTTCACCTCTTAAGACAAAACCCTGAGGAACTTTATCCTTGAGAGCGTCCTGTGCAAGCTGAATCAGTTCATTTTTGTTTAAACTAATAACATTTGCTTCCAAGTCTATAGAAAGTTTAAGAGTTTCTGCCTCGTCGCCAACTTTATTGCTGAAATTGCGAGAAGAGGATGTTGCAGTAAGAGATTCTTCAAGGATTAAATCCTCGTCTGAAATCTTCTTAAGAAGCTCTTCTTTTGCCTTTGAAGTAAGTTCTTCCTTCAAGTCTTCCTCTAAAACTTTTTGGTCGTCAGATGATACGGCGGTTATTTCGCGACTACTCCCTCCTGAAAAAGAAGATTCATTTCTAGCTTCTAAATCGCTTGTCGAATAGTTTCCAACGCTAAAGGTTGTGCCTCCTGCCAGGTTGTACTGAGCCCCTATATCCTCTGCGGCAACACTAACCTTGGTTGTCCCAACGCTTCCTGCACTCCCACTTGCAACTGTTACTTCGCTCTCTAATGAAAATTTTAAGTTCTCCGGTCCATACAAAATTGTTCCCGAGGGAAGCTTTAATTCGGTCCCGACTCTATACAAGTTCACTTCGCCTTTTGCTTTATCTCCTACGGTTTTAGTCCCCGTTGCATCCTTAGTTTTATCACCGCTAACTGTTGTTTCCATAATCTCCCCTTTTAAAACCTTTTGAGAAACATCCGAGGTGTTAGCACGACTATCAACTTTTATGCCGAGTTTCTCTTCTAGTTTCTGAGGGGAGACGTAAATGGTAACGACGGCTTTGGGATAAAACCACCAAAAAATAAAACCCAGAAAAAAAAGAAGAACCAAAAACCCAAAACCAAAGACAAAAGTCTGCTTGACTCCACGACCGGCTTGTCGAGGAGCACCTTTTTGTAACTTTAGTGATTTCAATCGAGTTACTGTACCCAAAATCCTTATCTTTATACCAGAAAAAAAGTTGAACTTGTCTCTCATTTTTTCAGTAACAGGCACTATATTTCTATGCACCTCATCTACCTGTTCCACTTCTGGCAAGTTTAAATTCTTGCTTACCGTTTCCTGAACTGGTTCCAGCTTTTCCTCGGTGATATCTTTACCAACCACAAAACCCAGTTCCTCGGCCGAGGATTCTTCATTTGGTGAAAACTTTTCAAAAGAACCCGTTTTTACCTCTTCTTTTTTCTCTTCCAATTCCTTCATAAGCTCAATGCCTGTAACGTTCGCCAATTCCGATGCGCCCGCCAGGCAAACAGCATAAACTTTCTGTTGGGTATCAACAAGCTCTATTTTTGGGGTATGCAAAAACTTTAAGTTCCCAAAATCTTCCCAACTTACCTTCAGAAGTGCCTGGCGTACCTCTTCCAATTCTCCTTCTCGTCCGTCATAGATAAGAATCCGGGAAGGAAGTGCGTCTACTACCCCAAAACGTGCTAAACCTTCTGCAACATCATCAACAACCGACACGCTTCTCGCAACCTGAGAACTTCCTCCAAGATTCCCTAGCTTAAAGAGAGTTATCTCTAAGCTTTCTTTGTAAGATCCCAAAACTATAGCATTGAGAGGTGTCCCTTCCTCAGATTTTGTAAGGTGGGCAATAGCCTCAGGAATTACTACAAATCCAATCGGGGTAAGGGATAGCTCATTACAAAGTGTTTTTATTTTTTCGAGATAGTCTCCCTTTATCTGACCATCCTCTACCCAGTTAGAGGGGACTCCGAAAACAGTTTTTGTCGGTTCTCTCAAATCTTCAGGAAATCCTTGAATAGCGGCAGAAAGTGCGTTATCTACTGCCTGAATGAGGTCTTCATCAAGTTCCCAGGAGAAGGGGGGACTTGATAACATAACCTGGGACTTCTCACCTTCTATTCTCCAAATACCTGCCTGAACCCATCCGGGCTCAATTACTATTGACCAAAAGTATTCTTTTTCATCGGACTTACTTTTGTTGGGCAGTAAACTTTTCAAATCCATAAGTATAATGCTAATCTACGAATTTACCCGCTCCGCCATAGCTATAGCGAGGCGAGTGCGAATGCTACGAATAAATAGTCTAGCGGTTAGGGTTAAGATACCCGTATCGGTTACGCAAGACGTAAAACGATTTACGATACGGGTTTCGTTACCGTTACCCTAGTAACTAAAATTAGTATTTATTTGAATCATTTTTCTACTACAGCGTATATTCTTATCAATCCACTTCCGATCTTCTCTTGTTTCTTTATTCTAACACGCCCAATCTCACTAGTGTGTGTTACGTGTGGCCCACCACAAAACTCTTTACTGAAAGCAGTCTCCAAAGTATTACCAACATAATAAACTTTCACTGTATCTGCGTACTTTTCGTTGAAAGCGTGAATTGCCCCGGTTTTTTCCGCCTTATCCTTTGGCATAACCTTAAAATTCACAGATAAATCTTTGTCGATGATGTCATTGATCATATTTTCAACTTTTTTTAATTGTTCGTCTGTAAGTTTTTCGGGATTTGGAAAATCAAAGCGACTCCTTTCTTTTGTAATATTTTGCCCTTTCTGAACAACCTGCTCTCCCAAAATTTTCCGCAGTGATGCTAAAAGAAGATGTGTCGCAGTATGAAGTTTGATGACTTCAGATGAATGATCCGCAAGCCCACCTTTAAAGACACCCGCTGACGTAGTTCTCGAAAGCTCCTGATGCTTTGCAAATTCTTTTTTATATTCTTCTAAATTAATTGTTTGGCCTTTTTCAGCAAAAATTTCCTTTGTTATTTCCAACGGAAAACCATAAGATTGATATAAATCAAAAGCTTTCTTAGCATTAATTTCCTGGATTTTTTCAGTCTCTTTCAAACCTCTCTCTAAAGTAGTATTAAATTTTCCCATCTCTTCAGATATAACCTTTTGGATCTCTCCGACTTTATCAAGACTTAAATATAACCCATCATAGGTTGCAACAACGGCATTACAAATTCCGGAAAAATCGTCAGATTTAAATTCCCCCGTAAGCTTTCTCATCTTTATTGCAGCCCTTCGCAAAAATCTCCTAAGAACATAACCTTTTTCTTTATTAGAGGGTAACACTCCGGCATTTACCAAAAATGTAGCTGATTTTATATGATCGGAGATTACTCTCATTTGAGACTTATTATTTGCTTCCAAGTAACTTTTCCCAGACACTTCTTCAATAGCCTTTATTTCGTCAGCAAATAAGTCGGTATTAAAAACATCTGGATCACGATTTGCAGCTGCGGTTAATCTTTCTAATCCTCCCCCAAAATCAACATTTTTTTGAGGTAGTTCTTCAAATTTATTTTCCCCGACTTTTTTATACTGAATAAAAACTGAATTTCCCACTTCCAGAAAGCGACCACAGTCACAATTAGGGTGACATTCTTCCTTACTGAAAGGAGAGTTTTCGTGAATTTTCAGTTCTTCCCCAAAGTCATAAAAAATTTCAGAGTCCGGTCCTCCAATTTGTCCAATTGGCATCTGTTCAGGAGTACCTGTCATAGACCACCAGTTCTTCTTATCCGAATAAGTAAAAATTCTTTCTTCCTCTTTTGCCTCAATACCCGCCTTTGAAAATATCTCCTTCCAGATCTTTATAGATTCTTCGTCTTTTGGCACAAACTCATTACCCTCAAAAGCCGATACGTAAAGCTTTCTTGGATCCAATCCAAGCTCTTTGGTAAAAAATTCGAAAATCCAGGGAAGTTGCTCTTTCTTAAAATAATCTCCCAAACTCCAATTTCCAAGCATCTCAAAAAAAGTCATATGGCGATTATCGCCGACTTCTTCTGTATCATCGCTTGTAAGTCCGTGGGCGCGAAGAGACGGTTGTGAATCAACTAAGCGTTTACTACCTGTTGGATGACTCTCACCCATTAGATACGGCACAAGCGGTTGCATGCCGGAGGAGGTAAAGAGTGTAGTTGGGTCGTTTTCCAATACAAGTGGAGCGGGTGGAATTTCAACATGGTTTCTCGGAGCACTCTTAAAGAAATTGATATATTTTTCCCTAACTTCTTTGGACGTCATGGATTTAAATTATATTCTCAACTTGAAGCTAAATCTAGAAGAAAATATTGAATGGTCTGTTATTCGTTTGGGGGCATGGGTTCGTGGAAGTCTCCCTGACCCCTTTTCTCCATCTTCCTTTTCCTGCCAAAAAGCTCGATTATTCCTGTTAATTTTTCCGGCCTAATTAAACCTCCACCTAAGATTGCGTCTTCAAGAATATTGTTGAGTCTTTTAATGCCACGCCTCAAATCAACTATAACTAAAACCACCTGTACCCCAACAACAATAAGAAGTGCCGTCAGGGCAACTATTACGACTGCCAATAGTTTTTGTACACCATCCATACGTGCGTAAGCACGCAGGACAAAACCGGATGGGAGCAGGACTTAGCAGGAATTCTCTCCTGTTTTATCCCGTAACAATCCTGTTCAATCCCGTGTGCTTTCTAACTCCACATCAATTTTACGCGAAAGCGTAGTCTCTTTACCAGAGCGTGATTTAGCAATCACCACAACCTCCCCCGTTCCCTCAAAAATTTCAATCTCTGTTTCAAAAATACCGTCCTCGCCAACAATTGTCGGCTGATTATTAACTAAAACCGCCGCATCGGGATCAGTTTTTCCCCTTACAGTCAACTTTTCCTGACTAACCACTTGCCCTTCTTCCGGAATTTCAACAAAAAGCTCGGGCGGTTTTATAAAACTCAGGTACTGAAAGATAAGATAGCCTACAATAACAATAAAAACAAGACTAACTCCCGTAATAAATGAGAGCTTCGGACTCCATGTAAATTTTTCAGTAATGTCAGGTTTGGGGTTAATTCTAAGCACTTTCGGTGGATAATCACGTCTAAGAAGTGCGATTAAATTTTTTTGTTCAAGATTTAGATTGGATGCAATGCTTTTGACAAATCCGACAACCACGGGGTATTCAGGCAAGACTTCCCAACGGTTTTCTTCTAAGTTTTCAATAAACTCTTTTTTTATTTTTGTTAACTTTTCAAGTTTCTCCCTTGAAAGCTTTTTTCTAATACGGCTGTCTTTAATAACTTCACCGACTAACTTCATATTATTTTTTAATATAAGTAAGGTACTAGCTGGCCTGATTTCCTTCCACAGAAGCGCCAAGGATTTCCTGAGGGTCGCGGATTAGAACTTCTCTGGGTTTAGAACCCTCGGGGGCAGTTACAACTCCTACTGCCTGAAGTTGGTCTAAAATTCTGGCTGCGCGGGCATAACCTATGGATAGTCTTCTCTGTAAAAGTGAGGCTGACGCACGATCATACTGGCACACAATTTCAACGGCCTGTTTGAAAAATTCATCCAGCTCCTCGGATATTCCGGGAACAGTCGTCGTTCCGGGTTTGGGCATCGATGTAACTTCTTCTGTATATTGAGGCGTAATCCCCTGATTTTTAAGAAAAGAGACAAGATTTCCTATGTCTTTATCTACCACAAGGGCGCCTTGAATTCGAATTGGTTTAGCTGACTCGGGAGGAAGATAAAGCATATCACCCCTGCCTAAAAGTTTTTCTGCTCCTGGCCCGTCTAAAATAACCCTCGAATCAACTTGCGATGCAACCGCGAAGGCAATTCGGCAAGGGATATTTGCTTTTATGAGTCCCGTAATAACGTCAACCGACGGCCGCTGCGTCGCTAGAACCATGTGGATTCCTGTTGCCCGGGATAGTTGGGCAATTCTTGTTATCGCGTCTTCAACCTCAACCGGTGAAAAAAGCATAATATCCGCGAGCTCATCAATCATGAGTACGATATAGGGGAGAGCTTGAAACCCAGACATTTCGTTATAGCCGTCAATATTTCTGACACCTGCTTCAGAAAAAAGTTTGTATCGCCTATCCATCTCACTCATTAACCATCTTAAAGCCGAAATAACCTCTTTAGGATCCACAATTACCGGCGCCAAAAGATGGGGAACTCCGTTATAGTTCGTAAGTTCAACTCTTTTCGGATCAACGAGAATAAATTTTACCTCGGAAGGAGACGCTCTCAAAATGAGAGTACAAAGGAAAGAATTTATGGCAACACTTTTCCCAGAACCTGTTTGGCCTGCGATAAGAACATGGGGCATGCGGGCAATATCGGCTACCAGTGCTTTCCCGGATACGTCAAGTCCTAATGCAACCGCAAGTTTACTTTGGTGCTTCTTCATAACTTCGCTCTCCATCATCTTCCTTAGAGAAACAAGTTCAGGAGCTCTATTTGGAAGCTCAATGCCGACCAAGCTTCTTCCGGGAATCGGCGCCTCAATTCTTATAGTTCCGGTTGGAGCGGCAAGGGCAAGGGCAAGATCCCGCTCAAGTCCTGTAATTTTTGAAAGCTTGGTTCCAAGGGCAACTTCAAGTGCATACTGGGTTACAGCCGGACCTAAATTAACTTCGACGACTCTGGCCGTTATGCCAAAGCTCTCTAAAGTTTGTTCAATGATCGCAGCATTCCCCTTAATATCGCCTCTTTCGGCTTTACCCGAAAGCGTATCTGCCAAAATATCTGTCGGTGGATATTTCCAGATTTTTTCTTCTCCCGGAACATTACTTACAAGTTTCTCCTGAAAAGGTTCACGAACGCTTTTTGTCGCCTGAACTTGAGCCGGCGTTCTTCCTGAAGCTTGCGAAAATGCTCCTTCACCTATTACCTTCAAAGGCCTTTTACCTAACCCCGCAAACTTGCCTTTTAATCCGCCTCCGCGCACACCATACTGCCTAAATAATCCGATAAAAAAACCTACAACTTGATCGATTGAGGTATTGAACAAAATAATCAATCCAACCAATGTCGTTCCCAAAAGAACTATAAAGGCACCGATTCCGGTAATGAGTTCTGAAATTCCATCCCAAAATAGCCTTCCGACAATACCTGCTTGAGTTAAAGTCAAAATTGAAATAAAAAACACCAAGATTCCAATTATGACGTTGGGTTGCCCTAAAGGAGTTTTAAATTTTGAAACTACGAACCCAAAGCTCAAGAATATAAACGCCAAAAAGACAGAGGTCCAGGAAAAATAGTTTATTAAGATATCATTCAAGCGCATGAGAACTAAGCCCTGTCGTAAGAAAGAAACAATTACCAAGCCTGCAAGAATAAAAAAACTAATCTGAGCAATCGAAAAAATCGTGGCAGGCTTTAGCCTCAACTTGAAAGCCCGTTTGTCTTTTAATCTCTTTTTATGTTTTTTAGCCACTGCATTTCATTATACCCAAACTGGCTAAACTAACAAAGGTTATTTTGATAAATCCTATAATGTAATATATAATTGGAAAATTATTTCAATTGTTGTACCATGGGAATAGAAAATATGTCCGAATCCTCTAATTCCGAATTCCAGCCTGAAGAAGACGGGTTGCAGTCTCTTCACTCAGAAACGATACCTGAGCAAGTGCCACAAGGTAGATTTAGAGGATTCGTTAATAGAGCAAGACAAAAATTTACTCGCCAACGAGCACCAACCGAACCGATTCCGCCAATAACTCCAGAAACAACTTCTGACCAAGAATCAGGGACGAGAGCCGAACAAGAAAGGCCGTTATGGGAGGGATTGATTTTTGATGACCCTAAAGAACTGATTGGAAAAGTTGGTCTTGATAAAAAAATGGCTGAATCACTTACCGGGATTCATCTAATGGATGAAGATAATATTATAACACCCCACCTTGGTTCTACTATGGAGGAAGTCCTTGATTCAGTAAACATCATTAGAAACTATAGAGAGAATAACGGACTAACTCTATCTTTACCTGAAGATGACGAAGAATTGCGGAAGTTATTTCCCGGATTAGATCTAAGAGGACAAGGACCTTCTATTCTTAGGGAACAGTTTAAAAATATTGACTTAGCAAATCACCTCAACGTCTCAAGAAAAATCTCTGAAGTATCGGACGGCCATGTTAAAATCCAACTTGACTCTGCGATAAAAGGCTTTGTCCAACAAAAAGTTGACAGCGATTTAACTGCAAAAGCGGAAAGCGAAGGAAAAGATATGAATGTCCCTCTTGCAGAAGCAGGAGAGAGTATTGTTACAAGATTTAAAACTTGGGCATCAAAAGGAAAACTATCTCCGGAAGCAAAAGTTAAGCTTGGAAAATTTGGTAAGGCTGCGCTAGGCGAAGTCAAAGGCGGTGCCAAAACTTTAATGTTTAAAGATGCTCGGGATGCGGCGGCTGTCACGGCTAGAGTTCTAAGCGATTTCTCTCCGGAGGCGGGTTTAGCTTTGGCCGTCACAAACATTGGAACGATGGGAATCCATGAAGTTGGAACTTACGGCAAAAAACGAATGGAGCTTAAAGAAATGAGAGATATATTGAAATCTTCTCAGAAAAAGGGGGCATTAACTGACGACCAACGCAACTACATAGACCAATCCCTCGCGAGTATTGGCTTGAATGAAAAGCAATGCCAGAAATTTATAAAAGATAATTCTCCCAAGTTGGAATTTGGATATGCGGCCAGTGCCTGGTTTAATGAAACAGCATTAGGAAAATTATTAAATAAGTCCGGTTCAAGTCAACTTACTGCTCAAGAAAGAAGAATGGCTGCAATTGCTGGAGTAACTTCAGCACTTACAGGCACGGTAATATCCGAAGGTGCTTCTTTACTCGTACGTGTTCCGGGTGCTCGATCATCATTCAGAATGGCAGCTGTGCGTGTTTCAACTCAGTACATCTTACCTAGAGTTATAGAAAAAGGGGCAACAAAATTAATGGAAAAGCGTGGATTTATTGAAACTGAGGAGAAAAAGAAAGAATGGGTCGATTTATCTTTACAATCAATGAGGCTTACAACCACGGCAACTGCCACGATTTTCACCGGACTAGCTTTTCTCCAAAACCCTGCAGCCATGGCCCGGATTGAAAACGCCGTCGAAGAAACAGGGGAGGAGTTAAGTGATGTTATCTCTTCCACCAGTGAAAAAGCTGCGGAAACGCTCGGAGAAGTGCCTTTGGTAAAAACTATTGAAGGGGCTTTGGAATCTACTCCAACCGCTCCGGAACCGACAATTCAAATGGTTGAAGGGTTACCTACTGAAACTCCTACTGCTGAATTTCCGGAATATTATAAGGGTTTTGATGATCCAGGAATTGAAAATTTATTTGGTCAGACAATTGCAAGCGGAGAAACCGAAGCTGGTGTCCATTGGATAAAAACACACAATTTCGCCGGCGACGATCCTAATCAATACGCGGTTTTATATGACCTTGACGGTAACGGGGCTCCTGAAAAGGTCATCGTTTCTCAACCTGATGGTAATATTTTTTTAGGAACGCTTTTAAAAACCGATGACGGAGTACAATTACTAAGTCTAGAATCCTACTCGGGACCAGTAGAGGGCAGTTCAATTCCCGTGGAAATTAAAGATGCAATTGCAAGTCCTATTCCCGATAAACCCGAGTCCACAACCGCCCCAACTCCCACAACCACATCTCAACCAACTCCCGAGGCCGGCACTCCATTAACTGAAACTTCAAGAGAAAGTCCTGTAGAAACAGTGCTCGGAACACCCCAAACGGAAACGCCTCCCGCAGTTACTCCGCCTGAAGCACCTGAAACTACTATGCCAGAAGTTAGCCCCGCAGAAGCAACGCTTGTGATTGGCGGTTATTCCGATGCAGGTCCAAGTCTTTTCCAAGACAAAGACGGAGGGTGGCATTACGACACAAGTCCCCATGGTTCAGCAGAACCAAACTATGTTGACGCTGAAGTCGCACTTAATTCTAATAACGAAGTAGTAACAGTTATTCTCCCCGATGGGCAGACTACTTTTAGGACACCCGATGGCGATTACATAGGTTTAGTCAAAGATGACGAAGGGTGGTTTCTGCAAAGAGGGGAAGGGTTCGAATCCAAACCTCAGTTTGATGAAGGTGATATTCGTCTTGCAGAACGGCCTGACAACGCAAGAATCGTCTCTCTCCCCGAAGGTGGATATAGGTTGGTCGTAGATAAAATTGAATTTGATACCAATGCTGATGGCGAACCCGATAGTAGTATCACCTATAACGACGACGGAACTATTAAAGAAGCAATTCTTCCCGACGATAAAAAACTTTTTGTTGATCCAAATTCCAAGGGAATTCCTGGTATTCAGACTAAAATCTTAATGGAACATCCTGAAATAAGCCCTTTGGAGGCGGATAAGATCGCAACTCGCGTATATGCAAGAGGTGTCGATGCTGACCATTTGGAGGAAATAGATATTCAATCGGAACTTGCTCGGGTAGTCGAACCGCCACCCCCAGCCGAAGCTGTCAGTAAAGTTGAAACACCGGGAGGAACTTGGGGTTTGGATAAAGACGGAAATGTTGTTGAGGCAACTTTACCTGCTGACGACGAGGGAGTTGTCAAGCACCTTTCCTTTGAAGGTAAAGGCGTTGAAGAATACCAAAGAGCTTTCGCAGACCTTCGAGAGCAAGGTCCTGGAGATGAAGACAATTTGACTGTCCTACAAGTCGGAAAACTAGCCCAAAGGGCATTTGAGGCAAAAGTAGATTTAGACGATCATGGCGCTTTGCAGAAATTTGTTGACCAAGAGCTTCCTAAAATTAGCGAAGCTCCTGTCTCTCAAGGAATTCCTGGAATTCAAGGCATACTAACCCGCGAGCACCCTGATTGGACTAAAGATGAAATCCAAAAAGCGGCATTTGATGCATTCCAAAATGGTATAAGAACGAGTGATCTTGATGACCTTAGTGATGCTCACGATAAGGAAATATTTGACACGATTGTAAAGCCGACTGTTGAAGCATCTCAAGAACCTTTGGTTTTACAGATTCAGGATAAACTCCAAGAACTTCACCCTGATTGGACAAAGGAAGAGCTGCAAAGGGCAGCCTACCTTGAGTCTTTAAAAGGAACTAGCCCAGATGATATCGACGCATTGAAAGATGTCGAAGTACCCTATATACCAATTGAAGAAGAAGTTAAAACAGAGGATTTGGTAAAAGGACAGGAATTTGACACTGATGATGATGGAAAACCTGACTCTTGGTGGCTTGTAGATCCGAAAACTGGAAAAATTGAGTCTGGACACTTGCCAAATGGGGAGAGCTTAAATCTTGGAGAGGAAGGCGGTCCAACCGGAGTCACTCAAGAATACCTTGTTGAGGCAAATCCGAATTTGTCTCCCCTAGAAGTCGGAAACATCGCTTCGAATACGGTTAGCGAGCATGGTTTAAAACTTCCGGAAAAAGCCGAAGGTGAGGTTAATTTTAACAAGTTAGTTGGCGAAGAAGTAAGACCACAAGTTATAGAAACCATAAATCACCGCATTGCCCAACTTTCCCTTCAAGAATATCTCGAAAATAGATATAAATTAGACCCAAATAACGCTTATCAAGCCGTCAGGCAACTGGAATTGGTACCCATTGGACGTCAATCAGTTGCTAGTGTTGCAATAGGGACAGAAGCTCTGAATGAATTGCACCCAAGAGTAGATCTTCCAGGAAAAGGAATTTACGCTTGGGATATTGCACCCTGGAACGATTGGCTCAAAGAGAAAGGAGTGCTAAACTGAAAATATGGCTACAATAGATTTTGCAAAAGGAGTTGATTTTTCACCATTGGAAAGACTCGGAGTTAACAAAGAAGACGGAATGAAATTTATAGCAGCTTTGTCCCCGATGATTGATCTGGAATTTCAAACGAGAATTAAATCTGCATTTACTGATGAAGAGATGGCCGCAATCGGAACCGAGGCAGAAGGCAAAGGCATAAAGCCAGAAGACGGGATGTTTTTTCTGGAAGAAAAATATCACGCCAAAACAGGCAGATACTTCATGGAAGAAATGCGGCTTTTGTTTAACGAATACGTGCACCACGCGGCAAATATAATTGTAAAGGCCAGGCGTGACACAGAAACTTTTACGGAATCGGGAGAGGATAATACAAAAAGGTTCGACCAGCTAATGAATGAGAAGAAATACGAAGAAGCGGCGAAGCTTTTTGACGAGGTTTTAAGTAAAACCGAAATCCAAAATCTATCTTCGCAAATTACCTGAAAAGCTTCTCAAAGTCTTTATCGAAAGAAAAAATTTCTTTCTTCGATGCAATTTCTGAAAGGTAATTATCTACAAAATCAAATTTATTTTTAATCATCTTTTTTAGAACCTCCATTAAGATATTCTTTTTGGTCTCAATAATCCTCATATTCTTCAATGCAATTAGTTGTAAAAGTTGTTCAAGAATTATATTTCTATTTAACTTATACACGCTCCCAAAAGTCCAAATTGTTTCTGCTACCACAACAATCGATAACCTTCCTATCGCTTTTTCGTCTTCGATTTCTCTAACCACTTCGACTGCTTTGGCATAATGGATTTCAAGATCTTCTAAGAAATACCTAAGGAGAATATTCGTATCGAAGACATAAGATTTCATTTTTTAATTTTCCTTACCAAACCATACTTCTTAGCCAAATACTCTGCATAAAGTTTCTTTGCTTCTCTATCAATCTCTTCAATGCTTTTTCCCAAAAGAGAGGGGTGAACATACTTTTTAAGACTTCCGGCTGTTTCTTCAACAACTGATTTCCTTACAGGTCTTAATCTCAGTGTACCTTTATCTCTCTCGATAAGAACCTTCTTTTTGGGTTCTAGACCCAAAGACTCTAAGAGATGTTTTGGAAGCGTTATTTGTCTTTTCGACGAAATGGTTGCTATATGCATACTTTACTTATATCAATACGCTTTACTTTTGTCAAGGAGTAAAGTGTTTTTAAGTTTCAACCACGACAGGAAGAATCATCCTTCGACAAGTTTACACCGAGTCTATCGAGGCACTCAGAATAGATTTTGCTTTATATTTCTACGATAATCGGTAAAATCATTGGTCTACGGCCGGTTTTTTGGAAGAAGAATTTGCCAAGATAATCCAGGGTCACCCCATGAAGGACAGATTTTTTAACCTTTTGCTTCTTTTCAATCTGACGTTTTAATCTTCCACCAGCCTCATCCAAAAAGTCCTTATTTATTTTTTCAAATATAAAACCTCTGCTTATAATTTCAGGATTGCCCATAATATTTCCTCCTTTATCAAGTTTGAAGATAACTACGACCACTCCCTCGTTACCTAAAATTGCGCGATCTCCCAAAACGACTTTTCCGATATCCCCGACTCCAAGCCCGTGAACCAAAACTGCCTTTACCTGTATCTTTTCACCAATCTTTGCGTTTCCGTTTTCAAAAACCACATTCTCTCCGGGTTTTAGAGTAAAAACATTTGAAGGATCAGCTCCGTTACCAACCGCCAGCTTTTTGTAAGAGTGCATATAACGGATCGCACCACCAATCGGGATAAAATACTTAGGTTTCGCCAGATTAAATAGCTCACTAATATCGCCCTGACCGCCGTGTCCGGAAACATACAATCCTTCTTTTAAGTCGTAATAATGAACATCAACGCCTTTGTCAATTAATGCATCAATCACAAAGTCCTCGGATTCTTTTGAGTATGGCGGAGCGGGGTCTGCCGAAAAAATCATTGTATCACCAGATTGAATATGAACTCTTTCGTGATCTTCAATTGCAATTCTATACAAAGAACTCCCAACTTGACCATAGCAACCCGAGACTATATACATTAATTCGTTCCTTCTTAATCTATTTGCTTCATTTAAAGATACGGCTAAACTGGCTGGATATTTTAAATATCCAAGATTATAGGCTATCTCGGTCTTCTTTTGTACCGAACGTCCGATAAAAACAACTTTTCTACCGAGCGCCTCTGCAACATTTAGCATCTGCTGAAACCTTCCGATATTAGAAGATATTGCTGTCATGAACACGGCATTTCGCGCATCTTTAGCAATGTTTTCCATATTCCCTTCAATATGCCTTTCACCTTCGGCAAAACCAGGTTTATTCGCGCCAAGGCAATCTGATGCCAAAAATAAAACATTTTGTTTGGCCAGTTCTTTGGCTCTTTCAGTATCAAATTTCATTCCGTCAACCGGATTTTGGTCCATTTTGTGTTCAGGAACGTGGAATATCCTGCCTTCAGGAGTATCAATTGCAAACCCAACTGTGTCAGGAACCGAGTGGGTTACTCTAAAAGGAAATACTCTAAAAGGCCCAACTTCAAAATCTTCGTATTCAGGATTAAAAGTATTTACCTTAAAGTTACTGACTCCATAATCTTTAAACTTGTCTTTCAAGAATTCCGTTACCAGAGGACTTGACCAAATTGGAGCATCGACTTCTCTTAACAAAAAGGGGAGTGCACCAATATGGTCTTCGTGTCCTTGGGAAACTATAATTCCGGCTAATTTTTCCTTATTTTTAACTACATACGAAAAGTCGGGTATAACCAAATCCACACCAGGCATTTCGAGATCAGGAAAGCCCACACCGCAGTCAACAACCATCATTTTTCCTTCAGCCTCATAGACATAAAGATTCTCTGTAACGCTTACTGTTCCTGATAAAGCTATAAATTTTAAAGACATAATTAAACTAGTTGCATTTGTTCAACTTCTTCTTTCTTACTACTTTCCTTATTCTTTATTTCTTCCAATATTCCCGGTAATTTTTTGAAATCCTCCACCGTCTGCTCTTTGACCGAAGGATTTCGTAATCCTGCGGCAGGGTGATACATGGGAACTACAACCAAATCTTCGCCTTCCCAGTTTACATCAAACTTTTTACCATGGACTCCAGTAATTCTAGCACTTGGCAAAAATTTTCCCATAGAAAAACGCCCCAATGTAACTATAATCTTCGGACTTATTATATCAATCATTTGATCCAAATAGAGTCCGTAGGCTTTAATTTCATCAGGTTCAGGATCACGATTTTGGGGAGGACGATGGTGTACAACATTCGTGATAAAAACTTCCTGTCGAGTTAAGCCGGCGGAAGAGAGGAGTTGATTTAAAAATGCACCAGCATTACCTACAAAAGGCTCACCTTTTTGATCCTCGTAATACCCCGGACCCTCGCCGATAAACACAATTTCAGTTTCCGGATCACCTACTCCAAACACCAACTGAGTCGCACCCTTTCTAAGGGGTAAATTCTTATCTTCCCGCATTTGCACTTTTAACTTATTAAGTTGTTCTTGTTTGTTCATGATTAAACGCGACCCGAATGGAAGGATATTAAGCTGAATTGAAATTATTCGTATTCATTCGTAGCATTCGCATAAATTCGTAGATTAGCATTATATTTATTGAAGAAACTGTTTAACATTCTCGGTTGTAACTTTAAACGTTTGAATTTTTCCCTCAACCATATCTTTTGCCACTCTTCTAACAATTCCTTGAATAGTTCTTTCAAGTGTTCTCATTCCGGCATCATAACCAAGTGGTCTGACGATTTGCGGCCAGACGGTGTCATCAATAACCAAAGCCTCGGATGAAATTCCTGACTGCCTTATTATTTTGGGAAGCATATACTTCCTCCCAATCGTTATTTTTTCTTGATCAGAATAAGAAGGCATCTGAATTGGTTCCAGTCTATCTAAAACCGCTGTTGAAATACTATGAGTATTGTTGGCGGTTGCGATAAACATGACCTCAGATAGATCAAACGGGTAGTCAAGATAATGATCGCTAAAACTTCTATTCTGCTCGGGATCTAAAAGTTCAACCAAAACACCCATTATCGAAGACCTTCCTTCGTCAGTAACCCTATCGATCTCGTCAAGCAAAATTACGCAGTTTTTACTTTTTGTTGATCTTAGGGCTTTAATTATTTTCCCGGGTTCTGCTTCTGGGTGCATACGGGATTGTCCACGCAAATCTAGTGGATCCCCCATTCCTCCGAACGGAATTCTGGCGAAATTTCTCCCCATCGCTTCTGCAATTGAGCTTGCTATTGTCGTTTTTCCAGTACCAACAAGGCCTACAAAACAAAGAATGGGGGCTCTCAATATATCCTCTCCTTCACCTTTATCCTGTTTAAGACGCATCACGGACATGTATTCCAAAATCCTGTCTTTAATCTCATTAAGTCCATAATGATTTTTGTCTAATACTTCTCTGGCATGATTAAGATCAAGCATGTCTTCTGTTCGTACATTCCATGGAAGAGCTAAAATCCAGTCAATATATTTATTTAACCTATCAAACTCGGGTAAGAAAGTAGGAGAGTCTCTTAAACCTTTAAGTTGTTCAAGCCTTAGAACAATTTCGCTTCTTAACTCCTCAGGAATACCGGCACTTTTGATTGCTGTCGAAAGGGAATCTAATTGATCTGTTATATCGGACATGAATTTCTTACTTACTTTACCACAAAGCTTGGGGATTTTTCAGGAGTATCTTTTTTTACTCTCGTCTATAAATCTGCTTTTGGGAAAGTGCGGACCGCCAGTTCCTCTTTTTTCAAATTTATCAAATCTCCCTCTTCCACTATCAAATCTCCTGCCCCTATCTCTATCTGACCTAACTCCTCCTCTTTCTTTTCTCCTTTCCTCCTTCATTGCATCAAAGGCAGGGTCAAGCATCATTGAAAGGTTCAGGCGTCCCATTTCGTCAACTCCTTTAACCCTCACCTGTAATTTATCTCCAACCTTTAAAAGATCAGATGGATCTTTTACAAAATCCCCACTCATATCAGATACGTGTACAAGCCCTTCTTTTCCGGGAAGAATTTCGACAAATGCACCAAAAGTTAGAAGGCGTTTAACTTCCCCTTCATATATCTCTCCAGCTTTGGGTTCCTTGGTAATTGCCTCAACCCTCGAAATTCCTGCTTCCAGCTCCTCTTTGGTCGTACCTGCGATATGGACAACACCATCATCGTCAACATCAATCTGGCAGTTTGTTTCCGCAATAATCTTTTTGATTGTTCTGCCTCCAGGTCCGATGAGCTCTCCGATTTTATCCTGAGGAATTCTTATCAACTTGATCTTGGGAGCGTATTTTGAGACGGTTTCTCTTGGTTTATTAATTGCCTTCGTTATTACCTTAAGAATTTCCATCCTTGCTTCCTTTGCCTGCTTTATGGCTTTCTCTAAAATCGGAAGGGTTAGTTTCAAAGTCTTAACGTCAAGTTGTAGTGCCGTAATTCCGCTAGCACTACCTGCTATTTTAAAATCCATGTCTCCACAACCGTCCTCTATACCAACAATGTCGGTTAAAACTGCAGATTTGTCATCTTCTATAATAAGTCCCATTGCAATTCCAGCAATCGGAGATTTTATCGGAACACCAGCATCCATCAAAGAAAGAGTTGATCCACAAACAGAGGCCATGCTGGTGGAACCGTTGGAACTTAAAATTTCGGAAACAACCTGGATTGTATAGGGAAAGTCCTCCTCGCTCGGAATTACCGGAATCAAGGCTCGCTCGGCCAAGGCACCATGACCTATTTCACGCCTATTTGGAGCGCCTACTTTCCCCGCCTCTCCGGTTGCAAAGGGGGGCATTGAATAAAGATGAATATAGCGTTTTGTTTCTTCACCCGAGGCCGTCTCGATAAAAAGTTCCAGAGATTGGGCACCTAAAGTGGCTGTTGATAAAGCCTGAGTTTGACCCCTTTGAAAAAGTGCAGAACCGTGAGTTCTCGGTAAGACTGAAACAGCAGCACTTAAGGGCCTTATTTCATCATGCCGTCTTCCGTCTGGTCTTTTACCCGAAAGAATGAGTTTTCTTAATTTTTCTTTAAAAAGGTCATCAAAAAGATTAGCTGCCTCGCTGGCTTCTTCGCCTTCAAACTTTTCGGTAACAGCACGCTTTAATTCGTCATACGTTTGATTTCCTGCCTCCTTGGTCGATGTTGTCACTATAAGTTCTTCTATTTCTTTACCTGCAAGGCTTTCTATACTCTTTTGTAAAGACGTATTCGATTTTTTCTTCTCGACCTCTTCTTTTTCCTTCTTTACCTCTTTTGCCAGATCTTTTATAAGTTCCAATATCTTTTGACATTCCTTTTGGGCAAATGCAATACCTTCGATAACTTTTTCTTCAGGAACCTGGCTAACTCCTGCCTCAATCATTACAATTGCATCCTTGGTCGAGGAAACAACTAAATCCATCTCTGATGTTGCAAGCTCATTCTCAGTTGGATTTGTAATAAACTTTCCGTCTTTGAGACCGATATTTATAATTCCGACGGGTCCACTCCAAGGAATACTGGATATTTCGATTGCAGCGGAAACTGCAATGGGCGCTATAACTTCGGGCGGGTTTTCAAGGTCAATTGAAAGGACAGTCGTTATAACTTGGACGTCCTTTTTATATTCTTTAGGAAAAAGGGGTCTTATGGATCTATCGATTAACCTTGCCGTTAAAATCTCCTCATCGGTTGGCCTCCCTTCCCTTTTGATCCACCGACTGCCCTTAATTCTGCCTCCTGCGAAAAGCTTTTCTTGATACTCAACCGTTAGGGGGAAATATCCAAGATCAACCTTTAAAGGCGCTGCTACAACTGTCGCCAAAACGACGGTTTCGCCACAGGAAGCCAAAACAGCTCCATCGGCTTGCTCAGCTAAATCACCAGTAGAGAGTTTAAGGGTTCTACCTCCAAACTCAATTGATTTTTCTACCTTTTTCATCTTTTTAATTACAAATTGTAAAAGGCCAAGCTTTGCTTATTCTTTTCATTAATAAATTTGAGGATTATTTTCGAAGCTATTTTTCCAAACCCAGCTCCTTGACTAACTTATTATATCTTTCCTCATCTCTTCCTTTTAAATAATTTAGCAATCTTCTTCTTTTTGCAACCATAGATAGTAATCCACGTCGGGAATGAACATCTTTTTTATGCTCTTTGAGGTGTTCCGCAAGTTTATTTATTTGAGAAGTCAGAAGTGCAATCTGAACCTCTGGAGATCCGGTATCACCTTTCTCTCGAGCAAATTTTTTTATTATTTCTTCTTTTTCGTCCTTTGTTAAAGCCATTTATAAAGTGTAAAACTAAGTGAGGAGTGGGACAGTCTCCAAACTGGGTTATACAACAAAAACTATTTTAACAGGAAAAACTGAATGTCACAATAAGTAATTTAACTTATCGATGTACCCTTGTAAATTTTTGGTGCCGCCAACCAATCATTGGGTGGATTTTCATCGTTGATTTCTTCCAGGACTTCGGTAGTTTTTTCATTTCCCTGGTCTTGAGTTTGCGCATTTCCTGTCTTTTCTTCTGGCTGTTGTTGCTGGTAAGTTTGTTGCGGCGTTTGCATCCTGTATTGCATTCCTGGAATTGCTCCGGGAGGAAAATTTTCCCTTTGGGGTGTTGGTTGGGCAGAAGTTCTTTTTCCGCCAGCTCTCATTAGTTCGGCTACGACTGCAAAAGTTTCGGCAGTGACTGTGGAGTCCGTAAAATTATTACTCGCATCCTCGATACCCATCAGAATGTTCGTAGCGATATCTTCGTTAAAAGAAAGGCCACTTTCTTTAATTAAACCGGCAATAACCTCGCAAATGGAAGAGGCAGGATGCGAAAAAGATATGAAACTTTTATTTGAGGATAATGAAATATCTCTCGTCCCTATGTGAATCAATTTTGCACCCACTAGTTCTTTTGATGAAGTTGCCGGAAAATGGGATTCGTTTGCCCCTCCAATAAGAATAATCATGTCTGCTGAGATGCCTGAATAAAAAAGTTCAACTTGGTCTTTAGAAGGAGGATTTATTGATTGCTTTGGTATGACACTTAATCTAAACTGTCCATCTTCAATGTCGTAACTTACTCTTTCTATATCATTTGCTTTATAGTCAACAAAGCGGATAACAAGGTTTTTATTTCCTAATTCCTGAGCGATTCTATTGACACCAATTAGTCTATTAAACTCAACCGTCATCGGAGTAGGAGAAGAGATTTGAATATCCTTCGTATCCCTTAAAGAAAGATACAACGAAAGACCTGCTGCGACCTGGTCAAAATATGGCCGCGTCGGAAGAAGAATAAGAATAGATTTGGATTGGTCAATTATTGATTTAAAAGAGTTTTCCATTACTTGCGAACGGATATTATCACATCACCGATCTTGAAATCAAGTTGGGGTGTAAAAAGAACACCACATTCCTCACCTTGTTTTACTAAATCAATATTGTCTTTACCTTTTTTTATTGAAAGAACTTTAATTTGCCCCAATTCCTTTTCGTCTCTTACTAAACGTAAATCATCAGTTTTCGAAATTTTGCCAGTAAGAACCCTGCAACCCGCAACCCTTTTATTCTCGTAAGGAAAACTTGCAATAATTTCCGCTTTGCCTAAAATTTCTATCTGAGCCTTTTTTATTAATTCATCAAAACGTTCAAAGAGTTTATAAATAATATTGAAGGTTTCGATATCAATATCTTCTGTTTCAGCCAGTTTTTTCACAGAGCCAGAAATTTTTGACTCAAATGCAAAAATTTTTGCTTTCGAGCTTTTAGCCAAGAAGACGTCACTCTCGTTAACGTCTCCTACTCCAGAAAAAAGAACTACAATTTCCTTTGGAAGATTAGCGATAATTGCCTCCAGGCTCCCTGCATTTTTGGCTTTCAAAATAGTAGCAATTTGACCTTCCCCAAGTTTAATTTCTGTCAATTTTTTCTTTTCATCCACTTTTTGTATCAAAGTTTTCTCATTTAACCTCCAAATCTTGCTTCCAACGCTGGGTGCTTCGCTAAAACCCAAAATAAGTGCAGGCTCTCCAGGGCCAATAATCTTGACAGGTTTCTCGTTGAAATCAAAAATTCCGCGGACTTTGGCTTTCTGGGTATCAGTCACGATTTGATCACCGACTCTAAGAGTTCCTTCCCTTACAACGATTGAGATAATTACACCTCTTCTGTCTTTACCTGTCTCAATAACTACTCCCTCAAGTACTCCTTCTGGATTCCCTTTTATCTCATGGAGCTCCGAAACCAAATTAATCATTTCCAGAAGCTCTTCAATTCCCTGACCAGTTTTCCCAGATACGGCAAGCAAGGGCACATCTCCTCCTCTTCCTTCAAAAAGCACTTGCTCTTTTTCTAAATCGCTTCTTACTTTGTCAATAGACGCCGAAGGTAAATCTATTTTTGTTGCGGCGACAATAAAAGGAATTTGAGCTGAAAATATATACTCGAGTGCTTCTTTTGTCTGGGGTTTAACTCCGTCATCTGCCGCAACGACCAAGATAGCCACGTCGGCAACTTTTGTTCCTCCTGAGCGCATGTTGGCAAAGGCTGCATGTCCGGGAGTATCGATAAAAGTTATTTTTTTACCTTCTTTTGTGATTCCAACGGAAGCTCCAATTCTTTGTGTAATACCACCAGCCTCTTTCTGGACTATATTGGTTCTTCTTATATAGTCAAGGAGGGTAGTCTTACCATGATCAACATGACCAAGAACAACAACAATTGGGGGCCGTAAACTTCCAGTTTTGTCGAACTGATTCTGCCTCATATTTAGATTCCTTTCTTGAAAAAATTAACATACTAACTTCGTTTAGTACTTTTTTTCTTCGCCTTCTCTATTCCATTTTCAGGTTCTGCTACCGCTTCTTCTTTACCCTCCACAACTTTAACGGATGAGGATCCAGGAATACCTTTTATTTCAATCTTACAATTAGTCAGTTTTGCTGCAAGGCGAGCATTTTGACCATCCCTTCCGATTGCCAAAGAGAGTTGATCTTCAGGCGCTTTCACAATTGCTGTTTTTGTTTTTTCACTAAGTTTTACACTCAACCCTTCAGCCGGAGCAAGGGAGGCTTTGATAAGATCTTCTGTATCATCCGTATATTGAATAATATCAACTCTCTCTCCCCCTAACTCGTTAGTCACTGCCTGAACTCTTACCCCTTTTTGTCCCACACAACTTCCTACCGGGTCAACACCCGATTGATTAGAGAAAACAGCCATTTTTGTTCTAACGCCGGCTTCTCTAGCAATTAACTTAACTTCGACGCTCTTCGAAGCCATCTCCGGCACTTCTCTCTCAAAAAGCTTTTTTACAAATTCAGCCGAAGCTCGGGAAAGAAAAATCTGCTTACCCTTAGGAGTTTCCCTAATCTCTTTTAGAAGAAAGCTAAGTCGCTGATTTGGATTTAAACGTTCAGTCGGAACACGGTCTTCTTTGGGCATAATTCCCTCGGTTCTGCCCAAGTCGATTCTTACGTCGGGTCCGTCAAACCTTAAAATCATACCCGAAATTAAAGTCCCAACGCGTCCTTCAAATTCGCCCATTATGGCGCCTTTTTCGGCTTCTCTTATTTTCTGATGAATAACCTGCTTAGCTGTTTGAGCTGCAATTCGACCAAAACCCGGAGGTGTTACATCTTTTCTCTTTTCAGGTTTCTCAAGAGGCCAAGAAAAAACCTTGGCTTCGCCATTTGTCGGATTAATCTCAACATCAAACTCGAATTCCTCTGTTTCTTCTCCTCTTTCCCTGGCATCTCTCCTATAGGCGGCAATAATTGCCTCTTTTATTGTTTCCAAAATAACATCCGCCTCCAAACCTCGTTCAGCGGCTATTGCTCTTAATGCTTGTGCGAATTCTGTTCTTGCTTGCTGCATATGCGCTATTAAAAAAAACGGTGGGCAAAATTCCCACCAAATTCTAAAACCCTAAATCTAATTATGAAGTTTACTCCTGTCGCAACTTCTAGTCAATCAAAGGTCTTCCTCTTGAAGATTCTCGATAAGCTCTTTCTGCTCTCTTGTTAATTTCTCGGGAACTAAGACTATAAGATGAACATATTCGTCTCCTCGCCCTCTACCGTGCAAAATCGGCGCGCCTTTACCGCGAAGCCGAAGCGATGTTCCGGAGGCAGTTCCGGGACGTACGCGTATTTTTATTGCTTCCTCAACAGTCGGAACCTCAATTTCGCCTCCAAGAGTTGCCAGAGAAAACGGAATTTTGATGGTCACGTAAATATCCGCTCCGTCGCGTTCAAACATTTCATGCGGTTTGATATTTATTGACAAAATAAAGTCATCGAATTTGATTCTTGAACCTTCGTCAACTCCGGGAGGAATTTTAATTTTTCGTCTTTTACCCTCAATTGAAACTTCCTTCTCAACTCCATGAATAGCATCCATGAATTCAATTGCTATTGAATAACGGGGAATTTGGCGGGTCTGCCTGAAAGGTGTCCCACCACCGAAAAATGATTCAAAAATATCAAACGGATCTCCGAAATCAAAACCAGCAAAAGGGGAGCCGTCACCCCCCGAGCTTGTATATGTATAGGTAAATGGTCCCCACCGGCCTGACTGGGCTTGACCAAACGGACCACCTCCCGGAAAGCCTTGAGCTCCTCGAAAGCCTCCGCCGGGGGCAAAAGCCTCGTGTCCGAATTGATCGTATGCGGATTTTTTTTGAGGATCAGAGAGTACTTGATAGGCCTCGTTTATCTCTTTGAAGCGTTTTTCAGCGGCTTCTTTGTCGGCTCCCCGATGCCTATCCGGATGCCACTCCAACGCCTGTTTCCGGTAAGCCTTTTTAAGCTCATCGCTAGATGCGCCTTTTGAAACTCCAAGTATGTCGTAATAGTCGCTTTTCGCAGCCATAAAAAAGATATTAGGATATTAAGATAATAAGAGAATTACAAGTTAGCATTCTAATTTTCTAAGTGCTAATTATATAAATGTTGCCATCAATTGTGAAGTCTTAATCTTAAAGCGAACCCAGAAAACTATTTAAATCCGAAAGGAGGAAACGCTTTTAAGGTTTTCCCAAACCAAAATCGTGAGGGCCAATGGTCAGAATTACTATATCTTCCTCAACGGTAATGAAAGTAAAACGATAATGTTTATCAATTCGTGCCTCGAACTTCTCTTCACCTCCCATTTTACGAGTCCTTAAAGACGGATGGCGATAGTTTTCAAGAAGAAAACCAAACTGTCTATCTACTTTCTTCTGGATGACGGAAGGAAGTTTTTGGTAAAGTTTCTCTGCTTGCTTTGTAAAAACTAAATTCATTAAGATATGAAAGACTTAAGAAGTTTTTGAAGTTCACTTTTAGAGGAAGCTTTCTTAAAACTCCCTTCTTTATAATCTTTAAGAGCAAGCTTATCAGACCAAATCCACCACGCCTTACTTCCATAAATAGGCTCCAGATCTTCAAGTCTTTTTTTGACCTCAACAAGATCTTTCTGGATTTTATTAAGAATTGTAATAACTTGTCCATTCATATTAATCTGATTTTACTTTAGAAAGCCTATTTTCGTCAAATAAACTTGTCATTCTCTATGCTTTCGTGCTATATGATTACTAAATGAATGACAAAAACGAGCTTCTCGACATAGAAGATAGACCGGATAGAGTAATTGAAAAAGATACTGCTGATTCTACAAGTCGAACATTAAAGTAAATCTAAATTCCGTCTATAAAGCTCCTTAAAACTTTTTCTATATTAAAGGCAAATTTCCTATCAAACAAGTCTTTACGATTCACATATTGCATTTGTTTACCTTCCTTTAGTATTAATTGATCAAGTTTGGCATTCATTTGCAAATGATAAATATATTGGATAGCACCTTTATCTTGAAGATTGCGCTTCACTTTCTTGCAACTTAAGATAAGTTTTTTAGTTAAATTTATTTCTTCTTTCAACTCCCTAAAAAGCGCTTCTTTAGGTTGTTCACCCCTTTCAACTATGCCTCCGAACAACGTCCAGCACAATGGGAACGAAGGCGCCTTTTCATCTCTCTGTTGTAGCAGGAAACCACGCTTAGGATTTTCAATAATTGCACCTACAAATCTCACAGCATATAAATAATATCAAAGTTTTCGTATTGATGATTCGAATCATCATAGTAGATATTTCCTAAAGAAGTCAGAAAACTATTTAAATCCGAAAGGGGTGAATCCGTATTACCTCTCGGGTGTGTCTTCCTTAGAAACGCTGAGAGCATATTTCGTTATTTAGATGAAAAAAGAAACTTCATCAGGCAATTCATTCAACTTACTTGTGAAAAAAACAAATGCTCCCTCGCTATGATCAAATTCTGTACATAAATCAACCTGAAACTTCACACAATTAAATACACCAAGTTTATGCTCAGCCAAAACATTTCCTTTTTTCTTTAACTGAAGACTGAACTCCGACGAAGGCGGTTCTTCAACTTCGCTAATTTTTTTTGCTGTGCCTATTAAAGGATCATCAACTTCTACTGAATAATTTCTATTTAAGGTCTTATAAATATGACCTAACAATGATAAATAGTAAGGGGCAGAAAAGTTCACTTCATTAGGGTATAACTGTTCGGCTAATCCAGGAGAGTCAATTAATTTGCATCCTGGTGAAAGTCTGTGCTCAGTGAAAGTACTTATCTTTTGTTTATTCTTAGAATAAATTACCCCAATACCAAGAAAGATTAAAAAGATTACAAGTAAGGAAAGACTCCACAGAAAGTTTCTCTTACTCATGTTAAATCAGTATAACAGTCGCTTGTTTCCCCTTGAAGTATTACAATTTGAGGCCTCAATGATCGTGAGAATAACTCTTCTTTACTCTACCACTTCTCCTTCCTCCACTTTTGCTTCCTTCTTCTTATCTTCTTTCTTTCCGCCAGCTGGCGGATTTTCTCCATCTTTAGATTCTTCAGGTTTTTCTCCTTCGGAAGATGCCTCGCTGCCTTGCTGCCCAGCTGCCTGTTGACCTTGATACATACTCTGTCCAATCTGACTTAGAGTTTCCGATAAATCCTTTGTTGCTGCTTCTATTTCGTCTTTCCCTGCATCTTCTTTTGCTAAAACATCTTTTACACCCTTTATTTTTTCCTCTACTTTGGTTTTTATATCAGCCGGCGCCTTATCTCCTGCATCCTTCAATGCTTTTTCGGCTGCAGCTACCATGCTGTCTGCCTGATTTCTTGCAGTAATCTTCTCGGCTTTCTTAGTATCTTCTTCTTTATGATGCTCTGCCTCTTCCTGCATTCTTTTAACTTCATCGTCAGATAGCCCGACTGCTCCGGTAATTTTGATGTTCTGGGTCTTGCCGGTTGCTTTATCCTTGGCAGTAACGGTTAAGATGCCACTCGCGTCCATGTCAAAGGTAACTTCAACCTGCGGAACTCCGCGTGGTGATGGGGGAATGCCGTCTAAAACAAACCGTCCAAGACTCTTATTATCAGCGCTCATCGGGCGCTCGCCTTGTGTTACATTTATTTCAACTTGGGTTTGATTATCCGCTGCAGTTGAAAAGATTTCGGTTTTAGAGGTCGGGATTGTAGTATTTCTCGGAACCATTGCTGTTGCAACTCCGCCTAGAGTCTCAATTGCCAAAGTTAATGGAGTAACATCTAGCAAAAGTATGTCTTTAACCTCGCCGCCTAATACTCCGGCTTGAATTGCAGCACCGACAGCGACCACTTCGTCAGGGTTCACGCTCTTGTTCGGTTCTTTACCAAAGTATTCTTTGACCGTTTCAAAAACTTTCGGCATTCTTGTCATCCCGCCAACCAAAATAACTTCATCAATATCGTGCGGATCAAGCTTTGCGTCTTTCAAGCAAGAAGTAACCGGTTTCATTGTCTTTTCGATCAGATCGGAAACTAAGCTTTCAAGTTTTGCTCGAGTAAGCTTCAAAGTTAAATGCATCGGTTGACCGTCTTTCTGAGTTATATAAGGTTGATTTATTTCAATTTCGCTGGCGGCGGAAAGTTCAATCTTGGCTTTTTCGGCAGCATCCCGGACTCTTTGAAGAGCTTGCTTGTCGGCCCGAAGATCAACCGCGTTGTCTTTCTTAAATTCATCGCAAATATAATTGACAATCACTTCGTCAAAATCGTCTCCTCCAAGGTGTGTATCACCGTTTGTGGCTTTAACTTCAAATACTCCGTCGCCTAGTTCTAGAATTGAAATATCAAAAGTTCCGCCCCCAAGATCATATACAGCAATTTTTTCTGTTTTTTTCTTATCCAAACCATATGCGAGGGCGGCGGCGGTTGGCTCATTTATAATTCTCTCAACCTTAAATCCCGCAATTTCTCCGGCTTGTTTTGTAGCTTGCCTCTGAGCATCATCAAAATAGGCTGGAACGGTAATTACAGCGGAATCAACACCTTCTCCAAGATAGGCTTCTGCGTCTTTTTTGAGTTTCATTAAAACCCTAGCCGAAATTTCCTGAGGAGTATAGTTCTTGTTTTCAACCTCTACCTCTGCCATCTTACCCTTACCGGAAACTACCTCGTACGGAACCATTTTCTTCGTTCTCTCGGTCTCAGAATCATCAATTCTTCGACCCATAAGACGCTTTATGGAATATATCGTATTTTTGGGATTTAATATCATCTGACGCTTGGCAACGTCTCCAACTAAATTCTTCACAGGCTCAACAACCGAAGGTGTTATGTTTCGGCCAGTATCTGCCGCAGGAATAACTTTGGGGTGACCCCCCTCCATTACGGCAACTACTGAATTTGTTGTTCCTAAATCAATTCCTACTATCTTACTCATAATAATTCCTTTCTAAAATATAGCGCAAAAGTGCCAAGCTCTGCTTACTATTTTTGACATATTAATTTTTATCCTCGCCTCCTATTTTATCTCCAAAAACCTTAGTTCTTGCAAATCTTATAATTTTTCCATCCCCAAACTTCCAACCTGTTAAAACCAATTCTGCAATTTTTCCTTTATCCTTTCCGCCAGCTGGCGGACTCACTATATCCACGGCTTCATGTAACTTTGCATCAAATGCGTCTCCAATTTTAGGTCTGATTTCTTCGATTCCCTCTTCAGATAATGCTTTCTTAAATTCACTTACAGCAATTGCCAAACCCTGATCACCCAAATGTGCCTGTGCCGCCTCAAATGCGTCTAAAATCGGCAGTAACTTAATTATAACCCGTTCGCTACTGAATTTTATCCAAATTTCACGCTCTTCTTCAACCCTTTTTCTCAAATTATCATAATCCGCAAGCGCCCTGGCAAGTTGATTCCTTAATACTTCCGATTCCTCAGATTTCTTGATGGTTTTTCTCATCTTCCGCAAACCTCTTCTATAACATCTCTAAAGTAGCGAACTACAGGTATTACTCTTGCGTAAGGAATACGTGCCGGCCCTATTACTCCTATTGCGCCGTGTTTTCCTTTTACATCAAAATGTGTTGCTACGACTCCTATTGGATTAAAACCCGGCCAACCCAACTCCTCTCCGAAAATTACTTCAACAACCGATTCTCCAGTCATTCTTCTGAAAAAAAGTTCTCGCATCATCTGAAACTCTTCTATAAAAGAAAATAGTTGGGCTGTTGCTTCAAGATCGGCAAATTCGGGATTATGAAAAACGTGGGAGTAGCCCGAATGCCAAACTTTATCTTCTTCACTAAGTGCCGCAACCGAAAGAGACTGGGTAGCCTGAGATAAAGCATGGGTTGCTTCGTCCAGAAGCAGATCAAGATCATCCTTGCCTCCCCTAACTTCTTCTTTTACTTTCACTTCCTCGGCAACACTCATGTGTCTTTCCTCCATCAACTGGTCAATATAAAATTTCATTGCTTTCGGGGAAGGAACACGACCTGCGGAAGTGTGAGGCTGTCTTAAATATCCCATACGGGTTAAATCCATCATCTCGTTTCTTATGGTTGCTGGTGAAACCCCCAAGGAATATTTTTTATCCAGAGACTCTGAACCGACGGGTTCGGCTGTATCAATATATTCATCAATAAGGCTTTTCAATACTTGAGTTTGTCTCGCTGTTAGAGAATCAGTCATACGTTAGGTAAATGGTAAAGGGTGAAGGGTAAAAGAAAAAAACCTTTAACTTTTACCTCTTGCCTTTTACCTGATATTTAGCAGAAGATTACCACGAGTGCTAAATCAAGTCAATACCTAATTCCACTCCAATCGGACAGTGATCGGAGCCAGTAATCTCGGGAAGAATAAAAGCATCCTTTAATTTTGGAGCTATGTTTTTCGAGACAAAAGCATAGTCAATTCTCCATCCTAAATTTCTTTCCCTCGCGTTTCTATAGTATGGCCACCAGCTGTAATTTTTGCCTTCTCTATGAAATTGTCTAAACGAATCGACAAAACCAATATCTAAAAGTTCATCGATCTGCCCTCTTTCTTCAAAAGTAAACATAGTATTATTCCTGTTCTGGTTCGGTCTTGCCAGATCAATGTCCTCATGGGCAACATTAAAATCCCCGCATAGAATTATTTCTTCATTTCTTCTATTCATCATTTCTTTATTTAATTTGTCATAAACCTCCAATTTATAATCCATATTTCTCTTATCTCTTGCTCCGTGAGGAATATATAAATTTATTAAACTAAAATCGGGGAATTTCAGTTCTAACATCCTTCCTTCTCTATCAAACCTTTCAATTCCTAAATTTTTATTGACCAGTAAAGGTGCTTTCTTTGAATAAACTATAACACCGGCATAGCCTTTTTTAGCGGCAGAGTTACTGAAAAATGTGTAATCCTGAAGATAAATTAGATCGAAAGGCAGTTCAGATTCCTGTATTTTTATTTCCTGAAGGCATAAGATATCCGGATTTTCTTCTTTCACCCAGTCCAAAAAACCCTTTTTCAGGACCGACCTCAACCCATTCACATTCCATGAAACAATTTTCATACCAACCCTTCAATCCCAAATAATTTTAAAATCTTGTTAGTTTTTGAAAACACTACTCGGTTTTTCTTCTTTACATGCTTTTCTTTAGTAAGTTCTGAAATTTGCTGAGCAATCTGATAAACATCTTTTTCGTACTTATCGAGGGGTGTTGAAATCATAACGGCCTCAGAATCAATATGAATTCCTAAACGAGACTGTAATTTAGCAAACCCAAACGAACTGTCAAAAATTGGAAATCCTTGGTAAAAACCCAATAACTTGCAGTGTTCGAGTACTCGTGCCAGAAATTCTTCCTTCAGGGGTAAGTTTTTGCTATTCTTTATTAGAAAATTTACTGCTTTTTTTATTATCGACTCTCTCTTTTCATAATCCAGCCTATCTGTAGAAAACTTATTATAAAACGCTGCCAATTTGGATTTATTCCAATAGAAAGAAATATTATTTTGGGATCCCACAACCTCTCTCTGGTCAAAATATAAATGATAAGGAATGGATAAAATCCTTAAGGCTGGAATTAAAGTACTTGTGTTTGAAGACGTTTGCAATTCAACTTCATCGGCTTTAATATCTCTTGTCTTATCATAAATCAAAATTCCATCTTCACCCCCTACATACTCTTTTCCATATACTTTTAAACCTTTTAATTCAGAATTAAAGATTAGAACCTTCTTCTCAATTTGAATTTTGAATTTCATGTTTACGTGGTTGTATCAGTTGGTATTGGAGAAACTGGCTCTGTTTCTTTCTTTGGAATCGGCGTTACTTTTCTTCTTATAAATATCCTTCTCAAAAGACCTATGAATGTCCAAACTTCTTTGGAACCGAAGGCAAAACTTAATCCTAAATAGATTACTGCTCCTGAAAATAGAACAAAAAAAGTTAGAGCTAGAAGATTAACGGTATAGCGAGTATCGAGAACAAATTTTTCAAAAGGCAGATTCTGGATAATATCCAGTTTTCCAAGAAAAGAAAGCTGTTTTACCCAAACGCTCCTGTCAAAAAACTTTAATATAAAATACATAAATCCCCCAGAAATAACTGAAGCAATGGATGCCTTAATAAAAGGGAAAAAAAGTTTAAAAGAAAAGTTATCAATTCTTTTATTAATTAAGTAAAAAAGGAGTATTGCCTGAAAAGTGGAACCTATTGTAAAAGCTAAAGCTAACCCCCAGATATCAGATTTAATCACTCTTATAAAAAGATAGTCGGCAATAAGGGTAATAAAGATGGAGATCACTGAAATGACAACAGGCGTCTTTGTGTCGTGGAGAGCGTAAAAACCGCGAGCCAAGACAGCCGCTCCCGCCTGAAAAATTATTCCCACGGCAAAAGCCGAAACCACATACCCCGTTTGGACGGTTGCATCCCACCCAAAAATATCGGTTCCATAAATAAGTCTTATTATGGGAATCCTTAAGACGATAAGAGCCGTTGACACCGGCAAAATCAGAAACGCCATCTGATAAAGTGCGTCAAGAATCGTTTTTCTAAATTCCAAAAGATTATCTGTTTGCCTTGCAAGGGTGGGAAGTGCGGCTTTAGCGATTGAGGTTCCAAAAAGTCCGACAGGAAGAAGCTGTAAAGTATTACCAAATGTATAATAGGTATAAGCCGGAATGGAAATTAAGGACGCAAATAAAAGTTCGGCACTTTTAGAAATCTGCAAAAATGAGGTTTCAACAAGTCTCGGAAGCGCGAGTTTTCCAATTCTTTTTACCTCGTCATTAATTTCAATTTTCGGTTTAAATCGAAAGCCAAGCTTCATCGCAAAAGGAAGCTGAATCAGAAAATGGGAGGATGCACCAATTACTACTCCCACAACAGGTGCAAAAAGTCCCAATTTTGATGAAAGCAACAAGGTGCCGAGAATTATTCCTAAATTGTAAAAAAGAGGAGCCAAAGCTGGAATAAGAAAACGTCTAAGGGATTCCAAAACCGCCGTTAAGACGTAACTTACAACAAAAAAACCCTGAGCCGCAAAAAGAATTCTTGCCAAACCGGCAACTTTTTGCTGATCCGCACTGGCAAATCCGGGTGCCAAAATTGTGTAAAATTTATCCGCACCAAATCCTAGAGAAAGAGAAAGAATTAGAAATATTATTATTCCCAAATTAACAATCGTGCTTGCAATATCCCAAGCTTTTTTTTCTCCTTTCCCCAAACTTTTAGTAAAAACAGGTATAAAAGCTGAAGAAAAGGTTCCAAAAACTAAAATCTCAAAAATCAAATCTGGAAGTCTAAAGGCTGCAAAAAATAAAGAAAGTTCGCTGGGCGTGAAGAAATGTGCTAAAACCCTTTGACGTACCAAGCCCAAAACTCTTGAGGCAACTACCATTATCATAATAAGAGTCGCAGCAGAAAGAACTGAATCTTGGGGGCCGGTTAATAATTTTTTACCTCTGTCGATAATTTTATTCATCATATTTGCTATTCTGAACTTGATAGATTATACTCACAAGCTAGTAAATAGTGAACAGTGTTTTGTTTGAAGTGATATCAAGAAATTTTTCTTTGCACTATACACAAACCACTAATCACCAACCATCAACTCATGCCTGTAACAAAAACAGCCAAAAGAGCCTTACGATCATCCACCAGAAAGCAAGCTTTTAATAAGAAAACATTAGCTTCGCTTGAGGTTGCAATTCGGCGAGCCAAAAAAAGTAAAACTACTGAAAATATCAAAAAGGCGTTTTCCCTTGCCGATCGCGCAGCCAAAAAGAAATTCATTCACAAAAATAAGGCCGCTAGAATAAAAAGTCGCCTGTCAACCCTTTTGCCAAAACAAAAATCCTCTACTTCAAAAGCTAAAACTAAAAAGAAACCAAAAACCATAAGATCTTCCAAGAAAAAGGCTACAAAAAAGTAATCTTCTTTCGTTTCCTCTAATATGCTATATTTGATTTATAGTTAAAAGGTGAATGGTAAAAGGTAAATGACAAATAAGGATTTTTAAAATTCCTTTACCATTTACCCCTTGCCTTTTACCTAACTGTTATGTCTGCCCAAAAAGAAGAACAAATAAATCTACTGCCACAAAAGGGTTTTCAGACAACGACAACCGGAAGAGTCTTGGCCTGGATTCTTTCAACGTTTAGGGTAATCGTGATAGTCACAGAAATTATCGTAATGATTGCATTTCTGTCCCGTTTCTGGTTAGACGCTCAAAACTCGGATCTTGACGATGATCTTGAACGAAAACAATCTCTTCTCACGGCGTCATTGAGTTTTGAAAATGAATTTAGAGATACACAAAAACGATTAACAATTTTTTCCCAGCTCGTTTCAAAACAAGAAAACTTAGCCTCTACTCTTGAAAAAATAACCAGATATTTACCCCAGGATTTGTTTCTCAAGACGGTAAATTTTTCTGACAATTCTTTTCAAATCGACGGCATCTCTCCAAACGAAACAAATATTCAACAGTATATTGTAAACCTACAATCAACCGGAAGCTTTAGCGATATTGGCATAAGGGAAATAAAATCAGATCCTAAAGATCCTAATATACTTAAATTCTCATTTATCGCCCAACTTAAATAAAGACGGGCTTAAACCATGAATCCTGGTTGGAGAAATAACTATTTACGTTATAAATCATATTTTTTAAATGTCGCTGGGTCGTATAGAGAAAGAGCCGACATTAAGGTTTATTTAGAAATTCTACTCTCTCTTGCCACAATCTCCGTTTTTAGCATTTTTGCCCTAAGACCAACCATATTAACAATTGCGGAACTGATCAAGGATATCGAAGCCAAGCGTGAGACCGTTACCAAAATGGAAGAAAAAATTCGCAATCTATCACAGGCTCAAAGTCTTTATGATAGAGAAAGAGCAAAAATAGTCATTCTCAAAAGCGCCATTCCAGAAAAAGCAGAAGCTTTAATCTTTGCCCGACAGATTGAAGGCCTATCAGAAAAACACGCTTCAACCGTCTTGGGGATAACCACCGACGAAGCGTTAATAAAAGGGGTCGATCCTAATATAGGAACAGCTAGCAACAGCAAAAGTTCCCAAAGCCAAGAACCTTTTCCGGAAGGAGCTGGCGGATTAACGTTTAGCGTTAATACAAGCGCTCTTCCAGAAGAATATAGAAAAATTCCAAATTTTCTTAGCGACGTTGAGAAATTCAGAAGACCAGTACAGATTGATTATTTAAGCATAACTATAGAAGAGAAAGAAGAACAAAAAACACTCGTTCTGACACTTGAGGGAAGACTTCCCTTTTTTAGCTTAAACAAATAAGAACAGTATGAAAAAACCAAAAGCACCACGTCTAGTAACTGTCGCCATATTTACAACTATTACAACCATTTTTTGGATATTTTTCAGTCTTTACAGAATATTAGCTACAGAATCTCCACCTAAAGTCGATTCCAAACTATTAGAACCAATTAGTCCTGAACTGGACAGAGACTCTCTGAATAAATTAGAAGAAAGAGTTTTTTTTGAAGAATCCGATATAACAAAGCCGTTTCTGGTCCCGCTATTACCAATTCCGACAGGTATATCCGAAGAACAACCTCCTGAAGAAACTATCGAAGAATCCACAGAGTCAGCAAGCGTCACAGAAATATAGAAATTCAATATCAGAAGCAAAGCCATTGACTGAAAGGTCTTTCCCTCATATCATAAATTAAGGAAATTTATCTAAGATGTCTGACGATTATCTAAAAAAGAGTGCAAGTACACCAAGTATCCAAGATTCCACTGATACCGTGGTCCCAGCTATTACAACTCCACCCACAGATCAAGGATCATCGTCACCATTTCTTCAAACTCAGACATCTGCAACTACTGATCAGCAAACAACCGTACAAAATCCTGTAAACACAGATGATGGTCAAAATACTCCGTTGCCGACCGTCGAACCAGAATCTGTGGTTACTGCTCCACACGCACCAAAAAAATACGGCGGAAAAAAAATCATAGCCACGATTTTTGGACTGCTACTTTTGATCGGCGGAGTTGCAGCAGGTGTCATTTTAGTCCAACGTCAACAAGAAATCTCAGAAAGGGCAGCCAGCGGACAAGAATGTTCCCAGTCGCCAAACTGCATCTTGTTGGATGAACCGGGAAATTCTGGAAGTTTCATCGCGCCTCGAACAATAAAAGCAGTACTTATCACCGCACAAGGTGCCTTTGCTTATCCGCCTGGTGACACAAACGATGGCTGCTACCACGTTGTGATCGACGGAACTTACCTATCCTGGAATAGAATAGGATCAGGTCCTGATTGCAAAGACGTAAGTAATGTCCAAGTAAAAATGGTCGAAGAAGAGCAGGTAACTCCTACCCCGACACCTTCTCCAACCGAGGCTCCCCCACCTCCCGGAGAAACACCAACTCCCAAACCAACCTCCCCGCCAGTCATAAGCGCGAAGTGCTTAAATGTCAAAGTCTATGATGCCAGCTGGAATGCATTATCATCGGATGATCTCAAAAATCTTTCTCCTGGGGACACGGTTCGCTTTGCAGTCGCCGGGGAAGCAACAAGCGGCTCATTCGATAAGGCACGTTTCAGTCTAAATAATTCTTCCCTTGGAGAAACGTCAAATAAAAAGCCTGGGACACAAGAATTCTATGTTGAGTACGAAATTCCAGAAAACATTACTAATTTCTCGGTAAAAGGCGAGGTTCATCACAGCGAACTCGGCTGGATTTAAAAGTATAAATTAATATGCAAGAATTTTTAAAAGGAAAAATAGTAACAGGACTCATAGTTATTGCCACGGTGATTTTGGCGGGAGTTGCCATATTTACAGCCTTAAGGCTTTATCAACTAAGGAGAGAGTCCATATCCCCGACTTCACCTGAAAGCCAACCTCAAGCCTGGGATTGCAGCAAATATACATTTGCGCTCGATGCTAATGGCGTTGTTACAGTAACCAATAGTTCTTCCCAAAACGAACCACCTCAAGAAGCCAAGATATATATAAATGAAGCTCTGGTTGCTACTTTTGACGTACCCGCACTGTCCCAAGGACAAGATGCAACACTTGGAACAGTACAAGTACCAACCGGAGAGTTCAACTGGAAAATTATCGGAACTAAAGATTGTCAAAACTCTGGTGGTTCATCTTCAGGTCCAAAGTCTTGCGAGCTTTTGACTTTTAGTATTTCAAAAGCTACGCCTACGCCAACAACTGAATTAACCCCCACTCCGACCGATCGACCGATAGGGGGCAACAGTCCGACGCCCACACCAAACGAAGCCCCCACCTCAACATCGACTCCTACGCCAACAACCGGAGGAGGAGTGTCGGCAGCTTCTCCCACACCGGGAGGCGCAGCACTTCCGAGTGCCGGGGTAGCTCTTCCGACAATATTAAGCTTTACAGTCGGGATTGTTCTTCTTTTGGGGGCAGTCCTTCTCGCAATATGATCTCCAGTTTATATTGATCCTATTACATTTATTGAAATGCACGAGGGTCGGTGTTTTTAATCTTATGAAAAATATTAGCCGTTGTTATCTCCTTTTCCTGAGTTATTTTTCTTTTTTCGACTGTAAAATAGCCAAACGTCTCCCTTTCCACAACCTCACTTCTCTCATCTTCAAGCATCTGAGTAACTTTTACGTAGAAATTATCACTTGTTGCAATTGGTTCTATTATCAAAAAGTGCCAGTCAACGTCAGTTTTGGGGGCAAAGGGGATATCAGATCCCGGAATTTCGCTTGATTGATCAACTCCCCACCAGGCAGGCATATGGTGGTATGTTGATTTCCCATACCAGTTAAAAAGAGCGGCCCAGGTAGTATTTACAAATAAAGGTGCCGTAACAGTGTTAATCCTAAATGGTTTTCCCTCAGACTCTCGATACACCCAGTCAATCACCTTGAGCTCGTCACCCAGAATCATTTGTTTCTGGACGGTAAAAAGAACGTCCCCTTCTTTGCCTTTCGAAAAGAGAAGATTGACATTTCCAGCAAAGATAATGATCAATACTATCAAAAACAATACCGATTGCTTTTTTTGCAGCTGAACCAGGTAATATGCGGTAAGGATTATTATCCCTGCGAGTGCTCCAATGCTAATATATTGCGCATTAGGCACGGGAAACAAAAACAAAGCAATTGGAGAAAGTATCCATATTCCTAAAAAAAGCATGGGGTTTCTCAACGCCCTTTCTTTCATCAACTGAAAAGTAAGATAAAAAGTAACAAGCATCATAAATCCTGCAAAAAAGAGATTGATTCCCCAAATATTCAAGAAAAAGAGTTCTGCGAGGCGGTCAATATATGATGTAAATTTTTCTACAAAACTTGCGTCAAAAATAGACTGAGCTTTAAAAAATCCCAACAAACTTTTTGTTCCTTGAAATTTAAACTTTATTTCCGATGCAATAAATGTCGAAAACGTTGCCAGAACTCCGACGGCGCTTACTATATACGTTCGACGCGTTACACGGGGCATAATAAACCCTTTTATACCCACCCAGATAGTTACAAATATCAAAATCTGGTAGATCATAAAAATCTGGAGCTGCACAGATAGGCCCCACGATATTAAGAGTATAGGAAACGCCCAAGCTTTCCCTCTGATGAGCTTATTCAAAGCCCAAAAAGAGATTGCGATAATCAAAAGAGCAGGTGCAGGATTAGAAAGCCATCGGGCATATTGTATTGCTTCAAAAGACACCGCAAATAAAAGGCACGAAAGAAGCGAAACTTTTTTGTTTTTAAATAAGTCGTAAGCAAGATCATAAATGAAATAGAGAGTTAACATGTTTAAAAAAATGAGAAACAGCCGAACTGCCCAAACATTACCGCTCGTGAAATGGTAAATTGGCGAAATAAGGTACCAATATAAAGGCCCGTGGTGTAATCCTGCAATGTCCGTATTGGGCCCGAGAAGTTTGACAGAATCATTCTGCCAAATATTCATAGCTACCAAAGAATCACGCGCCTGGTCCCAAGAAAAAGTCAGAGAGTCTCGAAAGTATAACAATCGAAGAGTCAGAGCAGTCGCAATAATTATAAAAATTGCAATTTTAGTTTTCATTCTCTAAAAAGTGTAAGTATATATAATAAACGTATTTTATTATATTTTTGTGCGGCAAAAAAGAAACAGGCGAAAAATATAAAACTGCGAATTATTTGAATTAACCGACGTTAAGCTCAAAAACAAATACATAAGACTTTGTATACTCGAGGGAGAGGTGTATAAATTGATATACTTCAACATGGAATGATCATCCTAAAAATTTTCAAAAAAATAAATTGTTTTGAAATGACACTTTTTCTTTTACTTTTTGTATTTTCAAGCTTCTTGATGTGGAAAACATTTCAGGTTACACCGGAAGGAGATCTAAAATTAGCCTCAAGAGTTTGGAGCGATTTTGCGGCAACAATTCCCTTAATAAGATCTTTTTCATTCGGTTCTAATTTTCCACCCGAGTATCCAATTTTTGCAGGACCCCCAATTCGTTATCATTTTCTATTTTTTGCAGCTGTTGGTTTATTAGAAAAAACCGGCATTAGACTCGACTTAGCTCTAAATTCTCTAAGTACGATATCCTTTTTCCTATTAACGATTGCAATCTATTACCTGGGCAAAATGGTTTTTAAAAGTAAAAAGGTTGGTATCCTCTCGGTTATACTTTTTCTTTTTAACGGTTCCTGGGGATTTTTAGAATTTTTTAAAAAAAATCCTATATCCCTGAATATTCTAGACGATATAGTGAAAAATAGAGAATTCTCCTCTTTCGGACCGTATGACGGAAAAATTGTTTCAGCTTTCTGGAGTCTTAATATTTTCACTAATCAAAGACACCTAGGCTTAGCTTATGCCGCATTTCTCTTTCTCATGTTATTTTTATATAGATATTCCAAAAAACCCAGGAAGCTCACCTTGAATAAAATTTGCATCCTGGGCATCATTCTCGGACTCTTTCCTTTTATCCATATGGCTGTTTTCGGAATGATGGGAATAGCCATCCTAGTAGCTTTTTTAATATTTCCGAAGATAAGAATTAATATTTTTGCTTTGGGCTGTATTGCACTTATTCTTGCCATTCCTCAATTTCTATATATGGGAGAGAGTGAGGTACAAACTTCTCTTATCCGCCTGGGTTACCTTCTTGAGGACAAAACTTTTATAGGCTTTTTAAAATACTGGCTGATGAATTTTGGATTTACATTAATTCTTGCTCCAATCGGCTTCGTCATAGCCAAAAAGCCCCAAAAGAAAATTGCTTTGCCTTTTTTGGCACTTTTTGTAGCCGGAAATATTTTCCAGTTTTCACCCGAAGTTGCAGCTAATCATAAATTTTTTAATCTCTTTATAATCGGAGCAAACCTATTTACAGCATACTTCTTATTTAGACTTTGGAAGTTGAAATCTCTAAATAAAGTAGTTAAAACTCTCTTACTCTTACCCTTACTCTTACTTCTAACTCTTACTGGCCTCATAGATTTTTTTCCGATTGTAAACGACTCACTTTTGGTATTAAAAGATCACCGAAATAACCCAACCATATCCTTTATTCTCAATAACACCCCTAAAGATTCTGTCTTTTTAAATTCTTCATATCTTTACCATCCAGCCTCTTTAGCGGGGAGAAAAATCTTCATGGGTTGGCCATACTTTTCCTGGTCTGCGGGATATGATACTGATAAACGGGGAAAAGAGCTTGACAGAATTTACACCTCGAATGAGAAAGAAAAAGTCTGTTATCTTTTGAAGAAAAACAACATTGATTATTTTACTATCCAGGATACAAGTCGTGACCGTGATTTTACCAAAATAAATGTTGTCTTTTTCAACAATAATTTCACACCTATTTATAAAGATTTGGCAGGCGCCATTTCCATATTTGAGGTCAAAACAAACTGCACTACCACTCACCTATGAAACACTTTTTCAAAAGATTAACTGCTTTAGTAAGAAAAAAAGGAACTCTTTTTTATATCGGCGCGATTATTATTTTATCTCTTTATCCGAGACTCTGGATGCTCTCCCAAAAACCACCGATTATCGTAGACGAAGCAGCCAACTTAAGGATGATCCATTCTATTTTAAAAAACGAAAGTCTTAGCCCGCTGGAATTTCATTGGGACTTCAGTAAAACAATTCTTACATACTATCCATCGATTTTATTAATTAAACTATTCGGAAACAGTAATGATTTATACTTCTTAAGATTGACCTCTTTAATTTATAGCCTCGTGGCTCTAATCCCATTTTTTCTTCTCACCCGAAGATTAACTAATAATGTTATTGCCTTTGCGGTAACTTTACTTTTTGGAAGTAGCTATTACTTTTTGCAATTTTCAAGGGTTGGTTGGGTAGATATTGTATTTACTACCACACTTGGTCTTTTTTTAATTTTATTTTTACAAAAAGCCTTTGAAGACAAAAAAAGTGTTCGTTTAATTTGGATAGTTGTTTCCGGCATGACAGCGGGAATTATTTTCTACGCATATAGAGGAGCAAATGTTCTAATTTCCCTTTCCTTTTTGTACTTAACCTTTTTGCAGTTCACAAGTCATATTAGCTTTAAAAAATCCTTTATGACATTTATATTATTTTTCTTTACATTCTTATTTGTTTCACTACCATGGCTTATCAAAATTTCCAAAAACTCAGATAAATATAACTTGAGGGCTAACGTCGTATACATAAAAAATGCCCGCCTTCCTTATCATGGTTTATCTTTTAAAGAAGATCTCACGAAATATCAAATCCTAACATCTATTAAATCCTGGATATTATTAGAAGGTGTTATCGGCGGTAATGAAGAAACCCCCAGATATCTGCCGGAAACTTTTCCTCCCTTAAATTTTTTCATTAGGATTTCTTTCTGGGCGGGCGCAATAATTTCCATGTTGAGTTATCGCAATTTTAAAAAAACCGGATTTTGGCTCCTCATTATTATTACAACTATTATATTCGGCCAAATACTAACAGTTCATCCTCCCAATGGTGCAAGAGCGCTCTTAATGCTGCCTTCTTACTATATAATTGCCGCCACTTTCTTTAACAAAATTTATGAAATCTCTGCTAAAAATAAAATAGTTTTAACTATAATTATCCTCCTGTCTTTATTTTTCTCGCTGCAGGATTTTCTTTTTTACCAATTTTGGATGGAGTGGATAAAGGTATAATTCAATCATGAACAACGATCTTATATTTATTTTTGGGTGGTGGCTGAATTTCTTTTTTGCCGGACTAATTAATCTACCCCTGACCATATTCATCTTTAAAAAGTTTAGGGACGCAGGTTATGGGTTTTCTAAAACCTTTGGGTCTTTATTAATCGCCTATATTATCTTCTTAGGATCAATTACTCATCTTTTTGGTCTTACCCAAACCTTTATGTATGCAGTAGTCGCTTTGGTCTTTCTTTTCAATGTCATACTTTTTTTTCGACATAAAGATAAGCTTCTTTCTTTAATTAAAAAAAATCTTCGCATCATGATTTTTCAGGAAATTTTATTTACGTTAGGACTTATCCTTTGGTCATACGTCAGAGCTCACCAGTCGGATATAAACGGATTAGAAAAATTTATGGACTTGGGTTTCATAAATTCAATTCTAAGAAGTAAATATCTTCCGCCTCCTGACATGTGGTTTAGCGGAAAACCCATCAATTATTATTGGTTTGGGCATTTTTGGGTCGCAGTTGTGACAAAATTTTCCGGCATTCCTTCTTACATAACTTACAATTTGATGTTGGCAACAATACTTGGTTTCACACTAACGGGTGCCTTTTCAATTGCCTCAACCCTAGTCAAAGCGCTAAATCTGAAGATCAATAAAAGGGCAGTTCTTGCAGCCGGAATAATATCGGCAATACTACTAAGTTTTGCAGGAAACTTTCATACACCAATTTATATTTTAAAGGAGGGAAGAGATAAATATTGGTATCCTGATGCAACCCGCTTCATCGGCTATAATCCCGAAACAAACGATAAAACCATTCACGAGTTTCCAATCTACTCTTTTGTAGTATCAGACTTACACGCTCACCTCATAAACTTACCTTTTGTCCTTCTTTATATTGCTCTACTCTATAATTTTTTAACTAATTTCAAATCATTTGGAAATTGGAAATTGGAAATTGGAAATTTTTCAAAACTAATACCGCTGGGTTTTATTCTGGGCGTTATGTTTATGACCAGCGCTTGGGATTTTGGAAATTATGCGCTGACAACGGGTGTTGTGCTAACCCTGTTCACGCTAAAACGGAAGGGGCTAAATTTCTCTTCTGTCTTTGAAATTGGCGTATCTACGGCATCAATATTACTAATAGGTTTAGTGGTAAGTCTCCCATTTCTTCTAAATTTTGAATCAATTGCTCAAGGAATTGCTTTAGTAAAAGCAAGGACACCCGTTTGGCAGCTAGGAGTTCTCTGGGGATTTCCGGCATTATTAACACTCATCTTCGGACTGGTTCTATTAAAGAAATGGCCAAAACTTAAAAAACCGGATATCTTCGTTGCCGGCCTTTTGGTTTCTTCCTGGATTTTAATATTTTTACCCGAAGTGATTTACGTAAAAGATATCTATATTGCTTCTCATCATAGAGCCAATACTATGTTCAAGCTCACATACCAAGCATTCGTGATGAGTTATCTGGCAAGCGGTTATATCGTAATCAGAAGTCTGACATTACTTAAAAAGTTTTTTCCCAGACTTTTATTATCCTTATTTTATTTATCAATTTTTGCCGCACTTCTTCGCTATCCCTTTATCGCGACCAAATCCTATTATGCGGATTTGAAAACCTACAGAGGCTTATCCGGCGAGACATGGCTTGAAAACCAAAATCCGGATATTTTTAAGGCGATTGTCTTTCTTAGGGAAAATGTTAAAGGACAACCGGTAATTCTAGAAGCACCGGGAGATTCATACACAGAATTCAATTCAATTTCTTCGTATACCGGCCTACCGACGGTTTCCGGATGGTTTGTCCATGAATGGCTTTGGCGTGGAACTTCCGAAATTCCTCAAGCCCGTGTCGCTGACATCACGCAAATTTATACCTCGGAAGATCCAGTGCTTACTAAAAATCTTTTGAAAAAATATAACGTCTCGTATGTTATTATCGGTTCTTTCGAACGAGAGAAGTACTCAAATTTAATTGAGGAAAAATTTACTAAACTTGGTCAAAAAGTCTTTTCCTCACCAACAACAAAAATTTACCAGATAGACTGAATAAAAGTTCCCTACATGGTCACTAGTCCCTGGATCGCAGCTTCAGATGATATAATTCCATGATGAGACTATATCTATTCGGCGGTGCAGAAACAGACCAAGGTCAGGCTCCTAAGTTAAAACAGCTCATAAATAAAGTTCTTGCTCAAATAAGACCAAGGCAACTGCTACATATTCCGTATGCCCGTATTAAAGTTCCAAAGGGTGAAGAAGATGTTTGGGGCGAAGGGTGGGTGTCTAAGGACCTCGATTTAAAAGAAATCGAACTACTTGACGCTAGAAATGCTTTTGATATTGAAAGAGCTGACAAGCCGACAATCTTTATGAATGGTGGACCTCAAATTGACCTATTATACGAAAAAATTACTAGCGACAAATCTCTCTACAATCTAGTTATGAACGCAAACTTTATTATTGGCGAATCAGCGGGATCGATGATATCTGGCGAATATATACGAACATATAAAAAAAATAAAGCGGTGGTAACAAAAGGATTAGGGATTTTAAAAGAGACAATAATTGAAGCACATTATACCCAAAGGCGTAGGTATAAATTGCTTAGAAAAGAAATGAAACAAGTAGACGCTAAATACGGAATAGGTATTGACAGCTTAACAGCAGCAATTATTGATACAAAAACTTATCCAGACAAGTATCAAACTATCGGTTATGGATTAGTTGAATTTATTAGAAAAGAAAACTTAAAATAGAAGTTCCTAACAAAGTCCACCAGGCCCTGCGAATTAGGCTCAATTTATTGTAGCTGATAGCTGATATAATTTATTTGTGAATAAGATATTAAAATACTCAATACTTACATCTTCGCTCTTAATTACAATAGTTGCTTCATTTTACCTATCATTTAAATCTCTACCATTTATCTGGTCATATGTTGAAAATCACTTACCATATAATCTAATACCAATTGCAGAAATACTTACAATTTGGATAATAATATATATATTTTACGTGTTAATCCTAGGATATATTTGGTATCACTTTTATCTCTGGGTAAAGATAATCTACGCAAGAAAAGAAAGGAGAAACACAGGTAAAGTTAATAAATAATCTAATTTATAATCGAAGTAGTTCCCGACAAAGTCCATTAGGCTTTACAAAAATTCAATCGCACTTTCCGCCACTTAAAGTGCATTTGGTCCATTGATGAATTTCGTCCCAAGAATTATCTTTCGGAATAAATACATAAAGATTATCGTACTTCGGAGACTTGGGCGGATTAATTAAAAGAGTTTCCGACAAGATTGCCGACTTCATGTGATCTTTTGATTGAAGTGCACGGCGGGCAAGTATTGCACTAGCGCTCGGAGGAATATCTGTTTGGGTTGACTCAAGAACTGCATCTTTCAGAGCTTTTAGCTTTTTAGGAGAGAATAAAATCTCTTTACTTAAAACCTTTTCTTTTATTGCGGTTATCACCTTCTGTTGGCGAGCTTGACGAGCAAAATCGGTTCCTTCGTCTCCCTCGGCATTTCTCGACCTTACAAACTTGAGTGCGGTCTCTCCGCCCATAACTTGATTGCCCTGAGCGAAGTGAACAGTTTCATAACGACATTTATAATCAGGGTCGCCATCACATTTATCATCTTCTTTTCCCGGAATAGGGTACTTCTCATCGGTAAAACTTCTTTCAACATCAACCTCGATTCCTCCCAGTACGTCTATAATTTCCTTAAAACCCGAAAAGTCTATGACTAACGCGTAATGAACAGGAAGACCTACTATTTCTTCAACAGTCGACTTGGCAAGAATCATTCCACCACCATCTTGTTTTTTATTTCCCCAATAATAAACGCTGTTTAGTTTTGTTCGAAGCTCAGGAATCCAGATATCCCGAGGCAGGGATATAAGATTAATTGAAGAATTCAAATGGCTTACCGATACAAAAATCATGGTATCTGTAAGGTCGGGTGCTTCGTGCGCAACGTCTCCTTTTCCCAATATGAGTATGTTTGTACGGTTGTTAATACTTTCTATCTTATCTCCCGGCGTAAAAATAAAATCTCTTGCCAAACCAAAATAAAAATCGGTTCCTGATTTTATTATTAAAGATTTTATTAATAAAAGTGCCAAAAAAAAGACCAAGATAACAGTCAAGATTATTCCGCTTCTAATTATCCAAACATGCTTTAGAAATCTTCGCTTAAACCTTGAAAAGATCATCTTCCTCCTATCCATCTTTATTTCAGGCTTTAACTCTTCCTTAGCAAAAGAATTTTGTATCTCTTCTAACTCTTGCATGCTAGAATTATATCAATTTCAATGTCTATTGTATTTCACAAAACTAAATCCAACAACCTTCTTTCGAGCTTAAACAAAGAGCAAATCGAGGCCGTAACTTATGACGGCGGACCTCTTCTTGTTTTGGCCGGAGCAGGAAGTGGAAAAACTCGAGTCTTAACCCACAGAGTTGCCTGGTTTATCGGACAGGAAAAAGCTCGTCCTGAAAATATGCTCCTTCTAACATTTACTAATAAAGCCGCGGGAGAAATGAAAGACAGGGTTCTCAGATTAACACAACAAGCTCCGGCATTCGCTGGAACATTTCACTCATTTTGCGTAAGAGTTTTGAGAAAAAGCGGGAAATCAATCGATATAACACCCAACTTTTTAATTTATGACGATGATGATTCAAAAGAAGTTATAAAAGAAATTCTTAATGAATTAAATCTTTCGCAAGATAAATATAATCCAAATGCGGTCGCTTCACAAATTTCAGAAGCAAAAAACCAAATGCTTACCCCGACTCAATATGCAGAGTTTATACGGGGCGAGTTTCAGGAAAAAGTTTTTAAGATTTGGAGCGAATATGAAAAACTTCTTAAAAAAACAGGAGCACTGGATTTCGACGATTTATTATTAGAAACAGTGAAATTATTTGAAGATAGAAATGATGTGTTAAACCGCTGGCAGGAAGTCTTAACTCATATATTTGTTGATGAATGGCAGGACACTAATAAAGTTCAATATAAGTTGACCAGGCAACTTGTCGGAGCGAATGAAAATATTACTGCGGTTGGCGATGCGGCTCAATCGATCTACAGTTGGCGCGGTGCGGATTATCGTAATATTAACCTCCTGATGAAGGATTATCCGAACATCAAAGTTATAAATTTGGAACAAAACTACCGTTCCACTCAAACAATTCTTGACGCAGCCAATTCAATAATCAAAAGAAATACCCAGCATCCCATCTTAAAACTCTGGACAAATAAAAACGGAGGGCAAAAAATAAAAATTTATAGAGCCAGAAGTGAATTGGATGAAGCTTCTTTTGTACTTAACGAGATTGATAATTTAATTACCAAAGGACTTGAATTTCAAGATATTGTGATCCTGTACCGAACAAATGCTCAGTCGCGTGTTCTCGAAGAAGCCTTCTTACATGCAGGAATTCCTTATACCTTGGTCGGGGGAGTAAGATTTTATAGTAGAAAAGAAGTCAAAGACGTACTTTCATATTTAAGGCTTTTGGTTAATTCTAAGGATACGGTTTCAAGGAAAAGAATTGAAAAACTTGGAAAAAGACAGCATGAGAAATTCAAAGTCTTTTCAAAAAAACTTTCTCAAGATTGGCAGGAAAAAGCAACAACATTGGACGTGATGGATGCGGTATTACAAGATACTGATTATCTTTCAAAATACAAAAGAGAGACTGAAGAAAATGTAACAAGACTCGAAAACATAAAAGAACTTCGCTCGGTTGCAACCGAATTTCCGAATATAAATGATTTTCTGGAAAATGTCGCACTCATTGAAGCAGAGCAGGATGAAAAAGGAAAAATTAAATCCCGAATCACTAATCACGAATTACCCAGTAACTCTGTTACGCTCATGACCCTCCATGCCGCTAAAGGCCTGGAGTTTCCGGCCGTTTTTATAGTCGGAATGGAAGAAGGGCTTTTCCCCCATTCAAGAAGTCTTTTTGATATGAACGAATTAGAGGAAGAACGAAGGCTTGCATATGTTGGAATAACCCGAGCAAAAGATATTCTTTATCTTACATATGCATCACGCCGCCTCTTCTTCGGACAGAGAACAAGTAATCCTCCGTCAAGATTTATAATAGATATTCCGGAAAATCTGCTTGAAGGAGTTGAAGGCAGTTTTTCTGATTTTGATGTTAAAGACAAATTCGACACCGATTTCGCCGATGACGTCGACAACTCAATCAATTTTTAATGGAAATAAAGAAAAATCCAGAAAAGAATAAAGAGACTCTTAGTAAGGCTTCTCCCCACCCACTTCAATCTCACGAGTGGGCGGAGTTTAGGAAGGCTTGGGGAAATGAGGTCTTGGAAACAAAATACGGAATAATTATTCTACATAAAATCCCTCTTACAAAATACAAAGTTGGAATGTTTATAAAAGGACCAGTTCCCACCGCCAAAATGTTAGCCGACTTACGACAGATGGCTAAAAAAAATAACTTACTTTTTATCAAATTAGAACCGAATGTGGCGGTGGAATTTCCAATTTCCAAATCCCAAATTCCAAATAAATCCAAAATAACAAATCCCAATTTCAAAATACGATATTCGAAAGAAAAAGTTATAAACTTACTCAAAGAAAACGGTTGTGTGCAGGGAAAAACTCTATTTACTCCAACCTCTTTTTGGATAGATCTTACTCCTTCCGAAGATGAATTATTGAAAAACTTTTCTTCCAAGACTCGTTACAACATCCGCTATGCCCAAAGAAAGGGGGTTGAAGTTGTTGAAGACAACTCCAATAAAGCATTTGAAAAATATATCGAGTTAACTCGGGAAACAGTCGAGCGGCAGGGATTTTACGCCCACACCGAATCCTACCATCGGTTAATGTGGAAATATTTACACCCCACTTCGCCAAGGCTTCGAGGGGCAAGCCAATCACTTGCCTCGCCAAAGCTTCCAAGCGAAGGCGGGCCAATTGCTCGCTTGCTTACCGCTAAATACAATGACGAAATTATTACTTGCTGGATTATCTTTGTTTATAAAGATTTCCTTTATTACCCTTATGGGGCATCTTCCGAAAAGTACAAAAACGTAATGGCAAATAACTTAATGATGTGGGAAGCAATTCGCTATGGTAAAAAATTAGGACTAAAAACTTTTGATCTTTGGGGAAGAGAGCCCGGCAAAGGTTTTACAAAATTCAAAGAAGGCTACAACCCGCAAGTTGTGGAATTTATCGGAACTTGGGACTTAGTAACATCTCCTTTATATTGGCCGTATAGGACCGCCGAATTCCTTCGTTGGCAAATCTTGAGAACTAAAAGCAAGTTTGTGGAACCAAAGTTCTAAGAATTATGCAACAACTAAGTACTTAGGAACTAACCATTGGGTTATACCTCTTTGACAAAGGAGCTTACGACGTGTGCAGCAAGTCTTAGCTCACGTTCTGTATCCAAACCAAATGTTTTAGGGTCTTTCATATTTCCCCCCGAATCGTAATAAAGTGAGTCGACTGCTGGCTGCAGATCTGTGGATCCCAAAGCAACGCCTTCTAATCTCATTTTATCAACTTCTTTTTTAAATTTTGTAACCTCCCAAAGTAATTTGTTCGCTGTATCCTCTCCGACAAGTCGAGTAAGAGTCCAGTGAGCATCACCTAAAGCAATTTCTGCTTTAGCAGAACCATTATCTAGGCTTAGAACTCCCTCAAACCTATCAGGCATTACCTCTATTTCAAAATCTTTATTATCATCTACCATAACATATATTATAAGCACAGCAACCCTTCTAAGCAATAACTGTTAAACTTGAAAGGGTTTAGTTCATGATCGACCTAAGACAAACTTCCGACTATGCAAAATACATGTCTTCTATTGGTTGGATAGTCGAAAGAAAAGATGGAGTAAATTATTTTATCAAGAAATTTCCTTTAATTGGCTCTTTTATCAAAATCCAGAGGCCTAAAAAAATAGATTTTGACCAAATAACCACAATCGCAAAAAAATATCGCGCTTTTCAAATAATCATCGAACCTATCCTACCCGCCCGTTTCGGGTCCAAGAGCTGGTCCTCCGCCGGTATCCGGACCAATAATCATAACTTAATAATACTACAGGGTTATAAACAAAGTAAATCCCCTTACTTGCCTTCCAAGACAATTTACATAGATTTAACAAAATCTGAAAAAGTACTACTCAAAGAGATGCACTACAAAACCCGTTACAATATTAAAAAGGCTTCACAAAATTCAACGACGAAGTCGCCGAAGTTTTTCAAAATCCAAATTTCATATGATATCGAAAAATTTGCCGACTTCTGGCAGGAATGCGCAAGGAACCAGCGAGGAATGTTTTTGTCGCAAAAAAAAGAAATTATTGAACTTTACAAAGCTTTTGGGGAAAATGCACATCTTATTCTTGTATACCACAAAGACACCTCCGAGGTGGCCGAAAGGACTCCTCGGATGGTGGAAAAGAGAGAATTAGTCTCAGGAATTTTAATGATAAGAACAAAAGACATTGCCTACTATATGTATGCAGCCGCGTCAGACGCGGGTAAAAAATTATTCGCGCCAACTTTATGTGCATGGGAAGCAATAAAGCTTTCTAAAAAACACGGATCGAAAATTTTCGATTTTGAAGGAATTTATGACGAACGCTTTCCTCTGAAAAGTTGGCACGGCTTCACCCGTTTCAAAAAATCCTTCGGAGGGCGCGAAATTGAATACCCAGGTGCTTTTGTTAAATATCGAATCCCGATTTAGAATGATGAAAGATGAAAAACATGAGAAGAATTGAAAAGAAGGCATGGTCGGAATTATTCGAAAAAGTCAGAACAGGCGAAAAAACGTTTGACTTAAGGTTAGACGACTTCAGATGTAAAGTAGGAGACATCCTAATTCTTCGTGAATGGAACCCAAAAGAGAAAAAATATACGGGTAGAGTTTTAGAGAGAAAAGTTACTTTTGTACTTAAATCGAAAGATGTTTTAAAGTTCTGGTCAGAAGAAGAAATTGCAAAACACGGCTTTCAGGTAATTGCCTTTAAAAAATAGTTTTCGCCATGAATTACGATCAAGTCATTAGTAAATTAAAATCTTTGAAAAATCCCAAAAACGTCGAGGGGATGGCAAGGTTTGGAATAAACTCGAAAAATACTCTGGGGATTTCAATTTATGATCTTCGACCTCTTGCTAAACAAATAGGCAAAAACCACCAACTTGCTTTACAACTCTGGAAATCGAAAATTCATGAGGCACGAATCTTAGCTTCATACATTGAAGAACCTGAAAAAGTAACTGACTCTCAGTTGGAGAGTTGGGTTTCTGACTTTGACTCTTGGGACGTTGTTGACCAAGTTAGCGAACTCATTGCCAAAACACCATATGTAATCAAGAAAATCAAGGATTGGTCGAATCGGAAAAAGGAATTTGTCAAACGGGCCGCCTTTGCACTTATTGCCGAAATTGCATGGCATGACAAAACAATGAGAGATAGCGAGTTTGAACAATTCTTTCCCTTGATTAAAAAAGCGGCCACGGATGAGCGAAACTTTGTTAGAAAAGCTGTCAATTGGGCATTAAGAAATATTGGCAAACGCAATAAAACCCTAAACAAACAGGCTATTGATGTGGCGAAGGAGTTGGCTGAATCCGAAGATAAAACTGCAAAATGGATTGCCAAAGATGCTCTTCGTGAATTAACAAGCGAAAAAATTCAAAACAGGCTAAAAACTTAATTAATATATATTATTTAAGTAGCGCTATAAATCATGAATTTTGTAAGCATTTTTTACACAATTCGATTTCTCTTTTATTTAATTCTTCCTGAGAAATATCGCTTTTTCCCAGACGCTGGAACTATTCTGATGCAAATGGATATTTTTTTGTCTTCTGTTGCAGGAATAATTATTGCCGGAACATTGACAAGCTCCAAGATTAATCCACAAAGGGCTAAAAAATTACTTCTGATCCCTCCTTTAATTTTGGTATTACCGGGTTTTTTAGTCTTCCCATTTTTAGTTGTTAATCGACAATGGAGTGAGCTAGTGAAATCTTCAATTGGTATGTTCGACTTGCTTTTCTTCATGTATAGCATATCGTTTTCACTCCTTTTACCCTATCTAATAATGAGTAGTTTCAAATCTTCAAAACAGGTCTTTTTATATTCGACCGTGATGCTTATTGTCGGTATGATAAGTGTAATTTGGATTAAACCTGGCAACATATTTTTTGAATTTGTCCATAATGTTCCTTTCATACTTGCCTCTATATTAACTGGTAGAAATTTTAAAAAGGTTCGACGCCTTTAGAAGAAGAGGAATCTCTATATTCGCCTTGCAAGGAGAAATCTTTAAATACAGTTGTGCAATCTATTTTATTACTTATCACTCCTGCAAAATAGTTTATACTCACAATTTTCGCAGAGCATACTGCCGGAGCATTTGAAGTCGCTCTCTTCGATTTGTTTTTTATAATCTTCAATCATTTTTTTTGCTTCTTCCAATTCTTCCTTTAGGTAGCATAAAATCTCCAAATTTCTTATCTCTTATAAAAGCAATAAATAACCTCTCCTTTTTCTTTCTAACAACCGCCCCACCCGCTGATACAGAAGTGGGGAAATTTTTGTCTTTTGGTTTAATATACCAACTTTCGTCAATTTTCATATTAAACATTCCTCCAAATCTTCCTGAGTTCTTTTAGAGCGCTTTGATAAGAACTACAAAATAAATATGGAAAACTCGACAAATGCTTAGCCCTCTTCTCGAAATCAAAAATTTCTTTGTTTCTTTTAAGATATTTAAATTGCTCTCTGTTTGCTAAAAGTTCGCTCTCTAATCTTACTTTTGGAAAGATCCAATATCTTAATCCCTGTATCAACCAATTACCACTACTTATTTGCTCTAAATGAGTTCTTTCATGAATCAGTACACCCACACTTTCTGGTTTCGGTTTATCTTTATATAAATCATTGTATATATCCGGCCGAAGATATATTTTATTTGCAAAAACGAAACCTTTAAAAATTTTGCTTAATGGAAAAACTGATTTTTTAATTTCGTATTTTGACTCTTTTATATAATTACTCATTTATTAACCATGTTTAATCACTTCTACAAAATAATTTATATTCACATTCTTGTTCATCGCAAAGGTAACCGTGCGAGCATTTAAAGTCCGATTCCTCAATTTGTTTTTTATAATCTTCAATCATTTTTCTTGCTTCTTCCAATTCTTCTTTCGTCCGAGTGGTTGTAACAATCTGTGGTGTATCAAAATACATTAAAGAAAGTTTTACTTTCTCGGGCTTTCTATCAAAAGGAAACTCCAGTATCGATGTTGCGGCTAAACCATAAATAGAAAGCTGCAAATCTTTTTCCGCCTCGTTTTGAGATAGAGGAGTTGCGCCCGTTTTATAATCGATAATTTCCAATTCATCACCATGAACATCAACCCTGTCAATTTTACCGCCAGCTCTTAGATTATTGAGTCGGATCATGAATGATTGCTCCAAAGCAACGGGCTTTATTTTCGGGTCAAAAAAATTGTCCAAATAATATTTTAAAAATCTTTTTGCTTTATCAAAAGAACTTTCCTCATGCGATTTACTTAGGTAACCTTCTCTGATCCAGTTTTCTTCAAGAGTTTTATAGATTAAATCGACGGTTGGCTTTTGTCCCTGACCGATTTTCTCGTAAAAAGTTTTCATTGTTAGATGAAAAGAATTACCAAAACTTTGTGAAGAAGTTGGTGGAGTCGGAAGCTTATAAATATATTTTAATTTAAAGTGAAGGGGACAAATTCGGAAGGTTTCAATTTGAGAATAGGAAAGATAATCAATGTGCAATGGTGTACGGTGTACGGTAATCGGTGTACTGACAGAGAGGGGCCGGTAATCCAAAAACGATAACTGTTCACTCTTTACTGTCGACTGTTCACTAGCAATTGCTTCCTCCCCCAGAGCTTCAAAAATAAACGGTGATAACTTTTTTTCGCGCTTTCCCTCTCCATAATAATCCGCTGCGGTAAAGAAAAGCTTGTCTTTTGCTCTCGTCATGCCGACATAAAAAAGTCTTCTTTCTTCTTGAAGATGAAAGTCACCTACAGGTAAAACTTCTTTGATAAGCTCATCCGGAATAGGGATTTGTTCCCTTCTTTCAATTGTCGGGAAGCGCTGCGACACAAGGTTTACTAAAAAAACAACGGGAAACTCGAGCCCTTTGGCAGAATGAACTGTTAAAATATTCACAGCGTTTTCTTTGGTCCAGTCAATGTCTGCTGCCAACGGAGATTCACCAAGCTCTGAAGAAAGTTCTATCCAATCAGTAACCGCTCCAATGGTAGCGTCTTCATGATCAACTTCATAAGTTTTTAACTTGTCAAAAAGTTTCGAAACATTTAACGCTCTTTTTTCTGCTTCCGGTGTATCGGGGTTAAGAAGTTTTTGAATTAGCCCCGCATCTTCAAGAAAATAGTACAAGAGCTGCCCGGCGGTTTCTTTCTTAACTAGTTTTAGATGCTTTTCAATTATCCCTATTATTTTTTTAACTTTTTCCTTCGTTTCATTACCTATGTAAATATCTTCTGTTTTTTCACACGCCTCAAAAAGGCTTAAGTTAAACCGTCTTGCATAATTTGCAATTCGTATCAGATCTTTCGCTTCTATACCAAAATAGTCAATCGATAAAACACGATAAAAAGAAACGGAGTCATCAAAGTCATTAAGCACTTTTAAATAAGAAAGTAGATCAATTATTTCCGGCTGCCTAAAAAGTCTTCCGGGTCCCAAAAACTGATAGGGGATATTGTGACGGGACAATGCCCGTATAAAAGGTTCGGAATGATTATTTGCCCTGACTAAAATTGCAAAATCTTTCCATACATATTTTTCTTCGTCACTTAATCGCTTAATCACTTTAGCCACCTCCTCCGCCTCGTTTTCGACTCGGTCTTTATGAATGAAGATAACCTGCTCGCCGCCCTTGGGGTTTCTAACACTTACCAAATTTTTATCTATTCCCAATTTATCTTCCAAAGTATCAGGTGCGTTGTGACGGATCAGTTTATAAGCCGGATCCAAAATTGCCTGTAGCGAGCGGTAGTTCCTGATTAAAATCACCGTTTTTACATTTTTGTAATCTTTCTGAAAATACAAAATATTGGAAATGGCAGCTCCCCTAAATTTATATATTGACTGCGAGTCATCACCAACTACGGTAAGATTTACTTTTTTTGATGGTGGCACAAGAAGTTTTAACAATTCATATTGTGCGACATTTGTATCCTGAAATTCATCAACCAATACATATTTAAACAGTTTTTTATATTTTTCCAAAACATTCGGTCGCATTCTGAAAAGTTGCAGTACTTCAGTTATTAAATCTCCAAAATCCATCACCCCTTCCTTTACTTTCAGCTCTTCATACTTCTTATATGCACTCGCTAATTCTTCCCATTTGTCTAATTCAATTACTTCTTCCTTGCTTTGCTCTTTGTTCTTTGCTCTTTGTTCTACCCAGCGAATATATTCGCTTGGGTTTATATCCTCGTCTTGAAGACGAGAAAAATGCTGAATCATCCCACCAATAAACTTTGTCGGGTTTCCTAGAGGTCTGAAATAATTAAGTTCAAATTTAAAAAGATTGTGGCGGATCAATTGGATAGTTTCCGCCTCAGTCATTAATTTATATCGGGGATCAATGCCTATGTTAAGGGAGGAGTCGCGTAAGACGCGATCGCAGAAAGAATGAAACGTCGAAATCCACATTTGGGTATAGCCATAGGGCATTGCCACATCAACCCTCTCTTCCATCTCCAAAGCTGCTTTCTCGGTAAAAGTTAGGGCTAAAATTTCCGAAGGTTTGGCTAAGTTCTTCTCTATCAGATACTTAATCCGCTCTGTTATAACGGTAGTCTTTCCGGTCCCCGCCCCCGCAATAATTAAAAGAGGCCCACTTTTGTGTCTAACCGCCAATACTTGTTCTTCGTTTAATTTTTTACCTGAAGCTTTTGCTGCCACGAAGCAATTTTACCATTTTTCATTAATTTTATGGTCAGAATATCAAAATCAATCTAAGCTTCTTGCTTGCCTTTTAATAAAGTTTCAACGACCTCCCTTGGTAAAGACGCTGCCGAAAGAAGTGCGTTCTTTACGGTTTGTGCAGTCTCTCCTCCAACTTCATCTGCGACTTTTACTACTCCTAAAATTGCACCTTTTGCAGCATCAGTCGTATCTTGCCCGAGGTTACCTGCTGTTTCAATTGCCGCTTCAACTGCAGAAACGGCAACATTTGCCACATCTCCTCCGACTTCAGCTACTCCTTTTACAGCACCGGATGCAGCTTGACTAACTGCCTCCATCACGTCTCCTCCGGCTTCAGCTACTCCACTTATTGCCGCACTCACCGAATTTTTGGCCACATCAACAACCGAAACTCCAAGTTTTGAAGCACTATTTACAGCACCGGCAACGGTATCGGAAACAACACTCATTAAGGCTCCTGTTCCTTCGCTTACGTCTTTAAGAGATCCTAGAACCTGATTTTTTACAGCACCGCGAAGAGCTGATAAGACGTCATCTGTTCCTTTTACTGCGGAAACTAAAGTATTACTTATTTCCTCAACAACTTTTGATAACATTATTTCTCACCTCCTTTATATTCACTATACCATTTCTAGTCTTCAAGTTGTCTGATATTTTTTTCAGTCTTTTCTTCAAGGGATCGAGTAGAAGTAATTTTTTGACCAAGTTGAGTAAAGCTTGATAAAACACTGCTCATTGTATTAAAAGCATTAGTTAGGTGTTTCTGAAGAACAGAAAGGGTATCACCAACTTTACCATAGTCTTTTTGAATTGCCCGAAGGGCAGCTAAAATTTCTCGAGCCTGGGCTTCTATTTTTTGGCCTTCAAAGCTCATTAAAATCGCCCGCATGAATGCATAAAAAGTTGTAGGGGACACAGGGAGTACTCTTTTCTCACCCGCATATTCAAAAAGATCTTGGTTATTTACAACCTCGTAATAAACGGCTTCGCTTGGAATATACATCAGTGCATAATCAATCGTCCCTTCCTCTGTCAGAATATATTTCCTGCTTATATCGGCTATGTGCTTTTTAACGTTCCCCTCAAATTCACGGGCATGCAACTTCTTTTCAGAATCATCTTTAGATCCGGACATCTTTCTGAAATTTTCCATCGGGAACTTTGAGTCGATGGGAATAATCCCAGCGGTTGTTTTTATTGCCGCGTCGACTTTCTCGCCCGATTTAAACGTATATTGCAAATGAAAAGATTGCTTTGGAAGCATTTGGGCTAACAGCTCTTTTAAAACTTGTTCTCCGATGTTTCCCCTAAGTTTTGGACTTTTTAAAAACTCCTGAAGCTCTTTCATTCCTCTGCCGATTTCACTCATTTCACCAATACTTCTTTGAACTTCTCCTATTACTCTTGCTGCATTGTCTAATCTCTCGTTAAAAGATTTACTCTGTTCGTTTAAACGAACATTTGTTGTTTTTAAATATTCTAAAAGTTCATCAGTTGGTTTTTGTTTTTCTAAAAGGGCTGATAGTCGTCTATTAATAAACAAGCCTAGAAGGAGCAGGCCTACCACTACAATTATAATTAAAACTGTCGGATCCATATTAACTGTCATTTTACCATCCTACTAGTTTAGAAGCTATTTCAAAACTTCGCGATTACGCTCGGGTTTGAGCGCCTTACGGCGAGCTCGTAGCATCTCATTTCAAGGATTCGAAATGAGCTGTAAAATGTAATGAGGATGAAATTAAAACAAAAGAGAGAAAGAGAGGTTAAACTCCGTAAGAATTTCTTTCCAACTTTATTGGTAATCATGGTCCTTTGGTTAACACAGGGTTCAGTAATTTATTTCGTTGATCCCGAGTCTTTTGGAGCGATACCTTTATTCTTCTTAATTCTTCTTTTCGCCCTTCTTTTTACAACTTCAACCCTCTTCGCGAATACGAGACGTGGTTTGACTATTACAATAGCAATTATTTTATTTCTAATACTAAGATCTTTTGGGGTAGGCAATATTATTAATTTCTTATTGATATTCGGTTTAGCGATAGTTTTTGAAATTTTTTACCAAAAAAAGTAAAAATATCTATTGACTTGACCGAGAGAATTGTTATACTGTTTCAAATCTTTACTTCAGTTAATTAAACTCCTGCCTTAATAGTTATGAGAACATCGGAAAAAAGCCTAAACACCTCTTTAAAGAAAGAAATCGAAACCGTCTTTATTCAAATAATTGCTGATCTTCGAGATTTAGGAGAGACAAAAGTTTTTTTGACCGATTTTCTCAATGAGAGCGAGTATGAGTCTTTTGCCAAAAGACTCGCTATTGCCTATTGGCTCAAAAAAGGTAGGTCTTACAGCAATATCAAAGATAATCTAAAAGTCTCCAGTGCAACAATTGCCACTATTCAGAACATGATCACCAAACCGGGTTTTAAGCTCGCACTCAAGAAAATCGAGGCAGAAGAATGGGCAAACCAATGGGCGGAGAAAATCAAGAAGTTTGTAAAAAAATAGCGCCTTCAGCTTAAAGAGATAGCTTCAAAACCTTCTTCGCTGTAAAATACAATTATCATGAACAAAAAATTCTTTATTACCACTGCAATTGACTATACTAACGACGCAGTCCATATCGGTCATAGTTATCAAAAAATACTCGCCGATGCGATCGCCCGTTATCATCGATTATTGGGAGAAGAAACTTATTTTTTGACTGGAACTGACGAACACGGCCAGAAAGTCGAAAAAAGTGCAATTGAAAAGGGAGTCGAACCCAAAAAATTCGTCGACGAAATTGCGGCTGAGGACAAAGCCGAATGGGATGCACTCAATATTTCCTATGACCGCTTCATTAGAACCACCGACCCCGACCATATAAAATTTGCTCAAGAATTTTATTTAAAAGCAAAAACGAGCGGAGATATCTATCTTGGAAAGTATGAAGGATTATATTGTGAGGGTTGCGAAGCTTATTATGAAGAATCTGAATTAGTCGACGGAAAATGTCCATTTCACCCCAACCGCGAACTCATAAAAATTTCAGAAGAAAACTACTTCTTTCGTCTATCAAAGTACCAAAACTTTTTGCAAAAATACATAGAGGGTCATCCTGAATTTGTAATTCCTGAAACCAAAAGAAGAGAAATCCTGAGTTTTATCAAAAATGGCTTAAGGGATTTTTCGGTAAGTAGACAAAGTGTCTCTTGGGGAATACCTGTTCCAGATGATCCAAAACACACAATTTATGTTTGGTTTGACGCTTTGATAAATTATTTAACATATGGCGTTGAGAAAAAAAGTTGGCCTGCTGACCTTCATGTATTAGGCAAGGACAACCAAAGATTTCATGCTATTTACTGGCCTGCGATGTTAAAAAGTGCAGGATACGAGCTTCCGAAAACAATTTTGGTTCACGATTTCATTAGTCTTAATGGTCAAAAGATAAGTAAATCTTTAGGAAATGTTATAAAACCATCGGAGTTAACTAAAGATTTTGGAGTAGACGGAGTTCGATATTATTTCTTGAGATTCGGACCTTCGACAAACGATGTCGACATATCTTTGGAAAAACTAAAAACAATATTTAACTCAGATCTTGCAAATGGTCTTGGGAATTTGGTCGCGCGCGTTGCCGGACTTTCTGAAAGATCAGAATTCACTACTTCTAAACCAAAAAAATTATCATTTAGTAAAGAGGTCGTAAAGGCAATTGAAAAATACGAAGTTGATAAAGCACTTGAACTTATTTGGGGAGAAATTAAAAAAGCCGACGTTTTTATCAACGAAAGAGGAGTATGGAACCTCAAAGGGAAACAAAAAGAAGCAGCGCTTACCTATTTAATTAATCGAATTAGACAAGTTGCATCTGATTTAAAGCCATTTCTACCTGAAACCGCAGAAAAAATTGAAAAACAATTTAAAGGTCCAAAAATAAAATCCGAAAAACCCCTTTTTCCCAGATTAGATTAATGCGAAATTTCATTCTTAAACACGATAAAGGCATTTACAGACTACTTGAAATTCTCCCAGGGCTTGTCTCGTGGAACATAATTTTCTTTCCTTACTGGGCAATATTTGTAATTCCAAATGTGGTCGCTTACTTTATTCTTACTTATAACATTTACTGGTTCTATCAATCCTTTCAAATAGCAATATCTGCCACCGTCGCCCACCTTCGTGTACAAGCCTCAATGATCTACGATTGGCTAAACGACCTAAAACCGTTCCCTGATTGGGAAAAAGTACACCACGTAGTAATCGTCTGCACCTACAAAGAACCTCTTTATATTTTAGAAAGAACAATTTCCTCAATTGCCAACCAAACTCTTCCAAGTAAACAAATATCATTAGTTTTGGCAATGGAAAAAAACGAACCTGAAGAAGAAAGAAATCAAAAAGTAACGGTTCTCAAGGAAAAGTTTGCCTCGGCATTTGCCAACTTTTTTGTCACCATCCATGAGCTAAAAGTCGGTGAAATTAGAGGAAAGGCGTCAAACGAAAGGTCTGCAGCCATCTGGACAAAAAAAGAGCTCGTGGAAAAAAGAAAAATGGACATCAACTACCTTACGGTAACGAGTTCCGACGCAGATCACACTTTCCATCCAAATCATTTTGCTGCTTTAACTTACGCGTTCCTTGATAATCCGAACAGATATAAACGCTTTTGGCAGCCGGCGGTTCTTTTCTATAACAATATCTGGCGACTCCCGGCGTTAACGAGAGTGCCCAACATTCTCGCATCAATTTGGAATTTATCGCAGCTTGCAAGAAAGGATAAATTGATAAGCACTTCCAACTATTCATTATCCTTCAAACTTCTTGACGAAATAGACTACTGGGACCCTGACAAAATCCCTGAAGATTGGGGAATTTTTTTCAAAGCTTATTATAAGATGAAAGGGGGAATTGAGGTCGATCCAATTTACTTGCCAATTTATGCTGATGCTGCCGAATCAACGTCTTTCTGGAAAACTATAAAAAACCAGTACCAACAAAGAAAGCGCTGGGCTTGGGGAGTATCGGACGATCCCTGGATTATCAAAAATTACTTTTTAACTCCAGGCGTTCCCTTTTGGGAAAAAACAATGAGACTTTTATACGTACTGCAAGCACATTTTCTTTGGCCTGTTCATTTTTTCATAATTACAATTGGACTTACAATTCCAAGTATTTTAAATCCTAGGTTCGCAAGAACCACTCTAGGTTACACCGTACCCAAGCTTTCATCTTTAGTTCTAACAATCGCATTAGTATTTTTGGGAGTAATGCTCGTTTTTGATAAAATCTATAAACCCCAGAGGCCAAAAGATTATCCCCTGTGGCGCGCAGTAATTGCCCCCTTAGAATTTTTCTTGATGCCCATTGCCGGATTTTTCTTTTCCGCTCTACCGGGAATTGACGCCCACACAAGATTAATGCTGGGGAAGTATATAGAATACAAAGTCACAGAAAAAGTCTAAGTATAAGTTTAAGAATTTTTTTAGGCAAAAATTGAAAAATCTAATATTTTTTATTTAAGAATTAAAAATTAGTAATCAGAAATTAGAAATTTTATGAAACCTCTCCCCCACCGAAAAAATAAAATACCCATAGTTTATTGAGGGGGTGATTGATTTATCATCACTCAACTACTTCCATCCAACCGCCGCTTGAGTGTCCCGATATGTCGGGAATATACATATTGTAAGCTTGGGCGGGCGGATGGTGATATCGACCTGGGGTTGTCGGTCTTACTCTATAAGTATATTCGTATACTCCAGTGGGAAGAGTCTCGGCAAAAAGGACAACTCTGTCATCTCTAATCTCGTTGTGTCTGAAATAAAGCGGACTTCTATCTTTGGGAATTTTGAGTCTTTCGACATTAAGAAGAGATGTTGTTGCTAGACTCTCATTAACAGCCTCAACACCCGCCGGGAGTTTGTCCTCGACAATTACATGGTGAGTCGTTGCGGGAGTTAAGATAATTAACCTAACCCAAAGTTCGCCTCCTGCCTCAAGAGTCTCTTTTTCAAACACCTTCCCGTTTCTATCAATGAACTCTCGAATAACAACAATGCCCGCGTCTTGTGGTTCAACCTCCTCAAAAGGTAAGAAATAGCGAAGATTCATGTTGTAATAAAGTGCTCCTTTCCCACTTTTTTGAATCTTAACTGGAATATCTTTCTCTTTTACCAAGGTATCAAGCGATATATCTTCGGTAATTTGCTTAAAGAGATCTTGTGATTCAAACTTCCCCTCTTTTCGCAAAATGTTATTGACCAAAATCTGCCAACCGTACTTTGGTTTACCCTCACGTCGAGCCTGTTGCATTATCACAATTGCGCGAACCGCGGAAGATGTTTCTCTTGTTGTTTGCCAATGTCCATCGTAACGAGCCTGCATTAGCCAGCGCGTAATGTCGGGAATAAGAGTGTGTCTTGGATTTTGGGCAACAATTGCCTCAAGCATAACAGATGTAAGAGTGGTGTCTGAACTCATCATATACCACTCTCGCTTTTTGAGTTCCCAATGCGCTGTTGTATTTGTCTTCTCGACTAAAGAGATCATTTCATCCATTAATCTAAACTGGTCTTTTTTACTAACACCCACGCTCTGAAGTGCCCGCAAAAGATGTGCCCTACCCAACTCATTCATTTGCCAACGTCTATCCATTAGAAAACTTAAAACACCGGAGTCAACTTTTTGCGCGCGGGAAATAATTGCGGCTAAATAGGCTTGAGTTTCTAGAGATTCCTTACCTGAGCTAAGCTTTTGTTTAAGATAGCCTGAAGCTCTCTCGATAACAGAATCCGATACGCTAAACCCTTGCTTTTTCACATCCAAAAGACCGTCCATTACCATTGCAGTCAAATAGGTATTGGACTCGTAACTGACACACCAACCCCAACCGCCGTCTGGCCGTTGTGTATTAGTCAACCGCTGAATCCCATCACTAACAATACCTTCTAAAGACTTTTTCTCGTATCCACCTACTCTATCCAGACCCGTCTCTTTTGCGAGAGTAAGAAGGTGAACTGCAGGAACAACCCTGTTTATTACTTGTTCATTACAGTAGTAAGGAAACGATAAAAGATAGTTAGCCGCATCTTCAACTCCAGAGCCCAACGTCGCGGATAAACTTATATCTAAACTCCCTAAATCAGGCACTATATCTTTTGGCAAATAAATCTTTTCCTCCGCAACGTCTTTTGCTTCACCTGATGTGGCTACCACTTCAGGGGTAAAGTAAGAAATAACAGGAAGCTTTATTTTCACCGCATCAGAAAATCCGCTACTTCCCTCTGCTTTAAGTAAAACCATTGCCTCACTCGAATTTTCTACCTCAGTCTCCCAATAAATGTTTTGTGAACTATTGGCGGGAATATTGAGAGTTTTTCTTTTGTCGTCCAATACCTTAATTCCTTCCAGAGAAATCTCAACGATAACACTTGAGGAACTCGCGGTGTTATTATGGACAACCATTCCAAGTTTGGGTTTATCACCAACACTCAAAAAGCGAGGCAAAAGAGGTTGAATCAAGACATCCTTGGTTACAAGTACCTTCTTGACAGCATCTCCTACTCCTGTTTCGCGACTTACCGCAATTCCCACAAGTCTCCAAGTCGTTAAATTATCAGGCAAATTCACACTAAACTCTGCGCGTCCATTGTCGTCGGTTTCAATGTGTGCATTCCAATAAGCAGTATCCAGAAATTTTTCTCTGGTAGTCTCGGGTCCTCCTTCTCCACCGCCTCCTCCAGATCCACCTTTTGCGCCTAGGTTAACGTTTGCATTTATCCTATCCATAGAAATGGTCAAGTCATTCGCTGTTAAAACCGAGAGATTTCTTGGACGATAAAAAGTCTTGTGAATATCGGCTAAGTTTGCTCTTGCTAAACTCCAAACAGCCTCGTCAACCAAGGCAACCGCAACTTCTGTTTTGACATTTACACCATTTCCGTCTTTTGTGGTTAAATTTACCTTCATTTCCTCTCCAGGACTGAAGCGCTCTTTGTTGGGAGAAAGATCAAGTGTTACTTTTGTCTTGGGGTTATCAACGCGAATCTCGGAAATTCCCATTTTAAACTGTGGGGGGTCTTTTACCTCGACTCCTGCCTTCACAAATACACCAGCTATAAATGCATTCGGGGAATACCTTTCTTTAATTGGAACGCTAAAGGACTGATTTTCGGGCGTTATCTTAACAACCTTGTAGTCAAACACGCTCCCCCTTTCAACAGTAACTAAAGCAGTCATTTGCTCATAAGGAAGTGGGGCAACAACATTTGCTTCCTCGCCAATCTTATATTCCTGCTTATCTGGAACCAAAACTACTCTATCGTGATTTTCCTGGGGAACATCAACCCCCGATCCCGAAACCCAAAGGTAAGTTGCGGATTTTGTAACTCGGCCTTTATCGTCGCTTGCTTCCGCAACAGCACGAAAACTTCCGCCTTCAGGTGGAACAAATGATGCGATGGCTCTGCCAAATTCGCCAGTAACTACGTCGAGTGAGGTAACAAAAATGTCTATTGATTTATTTACCCAATAAAACTCTCCCGTTTCTTTATCCTCTTCCCTGACATAATCCCAAGTTCTTTTGTAAAAAGATACTTTAACTGGAATATTCGGTAATTCATCTCCGGCAATTCCCACCGACACGATCTCAACTCGACTCTCTTGTCCGGATCTACCCGAATATCTTTCGGGCTTTAAGCCAACATGCAATCCCGCCTGATGAATTGCGAAGTCTTTGGAATTTGCAATTGCTTGATTGCTAACGTCCGTCACAATTGCCTCAAGCCGCATTCTCTGGTTCGTGTTTTTGTCAGAAATATTAACCGGAATTTTTACCTCAAAATGGCCGTCTTTGTCGGTTGTTCCAGTACCATCCGCTACCTTCTCACCCGAATAATAGAAATAATCTTGGTAGCTCCACCAAGGTCTATACCAATAACTATCTGCGTCTCCAAATTCAAAACGCACATCCTTGTGCCAACGAAAGGGGTCATCTTGTGTTGTCAGAGTCCACTTAACTGGGGCGTGGTCAACCGGCGAGCCAAAGAAAAACTTTGAGTCGATGAAAGCTTTTACGGTTTCGCCATCTGCGTAGGCGGATTTGTCGGTTGTTACCTCAACTGAAAAATCAGGTTTTCTGTATTCCTCTACCTGAAACTGCTGGGAAAAACCATTACCAAGAATGTTGGCACTAATCTTGTAATAGCCGACTGAGCCCTCAGGAGATAAAGTAAACGACCCTGAAAATGTTCCATAAGAGGAAAGTTTTGAATTTTCAGAAATAACGGAGCGCCCTTGGGCATCGGTAACACTTATCTGAACCTGGTCTTTTTCGTCCAATAAAGTATATACTCCATCGTTATCTCGCCTGACAACTCCCTTGTAATAAACGGTTTGTCCTGGTCTATATATTGGTCTATCAAGAACGATGTGGATTTTGAGCTGTTCCTTGGCTTGATAGAAATCTGACTCCTGAGGATCGTAGTAGCTCTCCAATCCAAACTCGTAGGGCCTTATTCCTCCCTGCCAGATATCAATAACAACGGCCTCATCACCATCCTTCCTGGCGAAAGCAAAAAGAGGATTTGAGGTATCGGCGTAAGTGTTTCTTGGAGAGCGAACTTCATAGTCGGTCATAAATACGCCATCTTGATTTGTTTTCCCTTTTTTAACAACATTCCCTGAAAGCCTTGAAAGTTCTATTTCCAAATCTTTTACAACTTCGCCGCTTATCTGGTCAACCGCCCAGACAAAAGCCTGGTTGGGCGAGGTTTTTAGAGTCAAAGAAGTCCGGGAGATAACCATCACCAGATTATCGTGTCTACCACCTCCAATGCTGGCGTCCAGAAAGTAAAAACCCGAGGGAATCTTTTCATCTGACCCCTTTTCAACTTTGGTAATAACGTGTACGGGAACGTCCTTGTCGGCATCAAAGACCTCTTTCCACTCCCTGACAAGTTCGTGTTTCGAGGGGTCATATTTTTGAAAATTTCTCTCTTGGTTATCGTTGCTAGTGTAATGAATTCGATGAAGATTCAAAAAGTCGGCTCGGGTTAGTTTGTACAATTTATATATAACCTCGTTTACATTGACCACCTTAACCACAATTCGTGGAACTATTTCTTGATTAAAGCTGGCAAAATAAGTGTCGGAGGGAACAATTGATATACTTGGTTTAAAAGGCGCGGTTTTAAAGGAAAAAGTATAGTCTTTCCCCAAAGGCACTCCATATTGATCTCGGACATTGCCAGAAATTGTAATGGTGAAGTTTGTTGAGCGATTTAGATACGTACCAATGGAAAGAGTATGTTCATCTCTGTAGCTGGAAAAATAGGTAGAAGGGTTTCTTTCGGGTGTTGGAGAAATAGAAACATTATCTTTAAAAGATTTCTCACTCATTGGAGAAACAAAGTGGATAACTATCCTATGTTGCTCGTCCACATTTTCACTAGCGTCTTTCGGCTCGGTGCTAATGATTTTTGGTAACGGGGCAGTCTTAAATCTCCAAGAATACGTGCTTTCGAGTCCATTTTCTCCCTCTGTCGACAAGAGACCTGCGTCAATTTGAGCCTCATACCAAATTTCTCTTTGCAAAGGTTTTATTGAATAGATTCCTACCTGTTGTTTATCTACTCGTACGTTTACTGGAACTTCTTCCTTACTCACTCCCTCAACCTTGAAGAGGTGAAAGGACTCACTAGCAGACTTTACATTAATGGGTAAATTAAGGGTTGCAGAAACTGAAGCTGTAGGGCTTGCAAAGTTGTAATTTACAGTAGGTGTCGTTGCTAAAACTCTCGGTCTTTGAGTTGAAAATGAAAATACTGCATCTTCCTGGAGCTCTCCATTATCCTTTGCCTTAATCCCAGCAGGAACCCTGTATGTGTAGGTAGTTGCATTTTTCAGAGGTTCACTAGGGCGGAATTGATAAGCTGTTGTCCCAAGCCAGCGCCCTTCTCCTTTAATCTCGGGCGTAATTGTAAATGCAGGAAGCTGCCTTTCTTTTTCGTCCAAAGTGGTTAGTGGAATCATCGGTCTATCAAACATAACTGTTATGGGGTTGTTTGCTTCGGGTGCTTCAGTTTGAGGGCTTGCCAAAAGAACTACCGGGTGCCCCAACGTCTCAAAAACAAAAGTGTGGGTTTTGAGCTTGGGTATAAAAAAAGAGGATAAGTTAAACGAACCAAGTTTTACAGCGTATTTTTGAGCAATAGAGAAAGGTTCATTGGGTTTATAAACAAACTTGGCATCACCCAACCACTCAAATTTACCAGAAATCGAAGGCGAGATAGAAAATGATTTTTCGACAGATCCCTTATTCATGCCGCGATCAAACTGTACCTCAATCGTTGAATCAAGGGGGATTCTTTCTCCTCCCTCACCCGGGAAAGTAACAACAATTCTCGGAGGTAAAAAATAGTGGCCATAAAGGATAATAAAAAGGAAAATTACTCCGATAATTACCGGGGTTCTTATCATTCTTACTCTTTCCTCTCTTGAAGAGATTTTAAATTTTTGCAGCCACGCTTGTACTTTATGTAGAACTCTTAGAGCCAGCGGTTTTACCTTCTCTAAAAATTTCTGCCCTAATAAACTATACTTTCTTTTACCTCCCGAAATTATTTGGATAAGTCTTGATTTAGGAGTATTTTGCGACTCGATGTCCTGCGAAGAATCTTTTGGTACTGTAACCTGAGGAGAGGCGGATGTAAAATTGTCCATTAAATTACCATCCTTTCTTGTATTCTAAAACCTCAAAAGGAACTGGTGCCAAACCTACTCTACCTTCATTTTGAGTTTCGACGCTTGCTTTCAGTATATGCTTGCCCACCATCGGTGTCCAATGGCAGGAAGTAACAAAGCCGCCGCAATCTTTAAGACTCAGAGATTTGTCATCCAATTCCCAGCTAACATTTATTAGTTCTTTTTTAGGCGCCAACTCAAAAACAATTTTTTCATCCGCTTTTGCGCCAACCTCGTAAACTGCATTGACAACAGGGCTTACGATTCGAACAGGAGAATCTTCAAAAAAATCAGGTTCTTGAGTTAATGCAGTATGCGCTTTAGGTTCACTCCCAGCGACAAATCTTTCCAAATACCGCTCATTACAGGAATCGGTTGGTAAAAGCCCATCCCAGCTACAAATTTCAACCTCGACAATCCCTTCAGGTCTTACAAAATCGCTTGACCCTTCAAACTTTATTATCTCCTCAAAAATCTGATTCCAGATTGGTGCTGCCCCTGTTACTCCCGAAATCTCTCTCATCGGATAATTATCTGCATTCCCAACCCACACCCCAACCGTATAGTCAGGTGTATAACCAACTGTCCAGTTGTCGTGCCAGTCGGTTGTAGTACCGGTTTTTACCGCCGCATCAAAACTTAATACTAATTGGTTTTTTTCGCCAAAGGTAGGGATACGAGCCTTTTTATCTTTCAAAATATCGGTAATTAAGAATGCCGCCTTTTCATCAAGAACACTTTCTGGTACTGACAACTCAGGCTCGTAAAGAACCTTGCCACCATCTGTTACAATTTTTGTAATTAGACGTGTCGGGATAAAAAAACCTTTTCTCGCAAAGGTCGCGTAAAGATTGGTTAGCTCCAAAAGACTAACCTCTCCTCCCCCCAGAGTAAGCGCCAAATCATACTCGCTGACTCTTTGCATACTGGTAATTCCCATTTTGTGAGCAAGTTCCAAAAAGCTCTCAATGCCAACTTGGGATAACATTTCAACGGCAGGAAGGTTGTATGAAGAAGCTAAAGCTTCTCGCACCAAAACAATACCACGGTATCGGCCATCGTAATTATGGGGTAAAAAACCTTCTCCCCTTTTCGTCAAATAAACCTTGGGAAGATCTTCAATCGGGGTTGCTGGTGTAGCAATTCCCTTTTCAAAGGCAGCTGCATAATTAACAGGCTTCATGGCTGAACCCGGTTGTCGTAAAGCTTGTGCCATGTTATTTTGACCCTGAATTTCCTCATCAAAATAGTCAATACTTCCCAAAAGAACCAAAATATTTCCAGTCTTATTTTCGATAATAACAACCGCAGCGTTTGTTAAGTCGTGTTCAAATTTCAGTCTTTCAATCTGTCCTCTGGCAATGTTTCTAACTAATTCATACCAGCCGGAGTCAATCGTGGTATAAACAGAAATTCCAGAACCCGATTTTATGTCCATCCTTTTCAGCTCGTCTAAAACCATCTCAACAGCGTGGGGAGCAGTAACCCTAAGTTCACTAGTTGAAGAAGGAAGACTTTCCTCTTTAGCTCTTTGATAACGCTCGCTATCGATAAGTTTCTCATCATACATTTCTCCAAGAATTTTATTTCTTCTCTCGCTAGCACTCTCAGAATTCCCTATCGGATCGTACCTACTCGGATTTGCAATCATACCTGCTAAAAGCGCGGATTGGGCTAAGGATAAACTCTCCACGTCTTTTCCAAAATAAACTCTTGAGGCGGCACCAACCCCATAAATATCTCTACCAAAGTGCATAGTATTCAGATATCGCTCCAGAATTTTTTCTTTGGAAGTGGTGTAAGATAAACGTATTGCCATAAGACTTTCTCTCAGTTTCCTTGCCAAACTTATCTTGGCTGGTTTTTGGGGAGAAATCACGCTAAAGCGTGTAACTTGTTGAGGGATCGTACTTGCGCCGGATACTATCTTCCCTTCCTGAATATTCTGAAAAATTGCCCGCGTTATTGCCTTAGGGTCGATTCCTGCGTGGTACCAAAACCTCTCGTCCTCGGTTAAAACAACCGCATCTTTTAACTCTTGAGGTACTTCGTCTATTGAAACAAATTCCTGATGTCCAACTCCAGTTGAAGATTCATAGATAAGAACCTCGTTTCTATCATAAACTTTTATCGTTCCCTTAACCTTGGGGCTTGGATCTGTCCAAAAAAAAAGGGAGATAGCTAAAGCAAGAAGGGATAAAACAAATACTTTCTTTCTATTTTCAAACAAAATCCTGCTCACATTATTCAGTTTAAATTCCTTTTTTTAATTTCTTCTAAAATTTTTCACGCTCAATTGAGGGTTTTTGGGCATTTTATTTGCCCTATGCCACTTTGCATTTATCTTCATACTTCAACTTTACTCTCACCAGAAAATTTTAGGAAGCAAATTCACTTTTTCTTCCATCTATCTTTATCTCTAGAAATTAACTTCTGCATCATTTTGGCAAAATACTTATCCAGGTCAATTTTTTGCGAGTTTGCAAGGCAAATTAAGGTGAAAATAATATCCGCCATTTCATCGCCCAATTCTTTCTCTCCCTCTGTAGATTTTTTCTTCTTCGGACCGAATTTGTGATTCACTTCTCTTGCCAATTCTCCAACTTCTTCCATCAAACGGGCGAGAATTGCATGCGGTTTCCAATAACCGCCATTATCTTTCGTCCAATCATCAACTTGTTTTTGCAAACCTTTCATTTAACGAATTATAACAAAATTAAATAATTAAGTTTTCCATCCTACTTGCCTCTTTTCCCTTCTGATCTACGATTATTAGTACGTGGTAATTTTGGAAGAGCATCACATCTTTTGGTAACGCATCTTCAAACACCTCCTTTAAATAATCATAAGTCTTGTTCTCGGCAGATAATTTATATTTCCTAACAAATCTTTTTGTGTATTCATCAATAACAAAGCTTGGTTTATCAAACGCATATAAAAGGAATGTGTCTGCAGTTTCTGGCCCAATTCCATATACCTGTAACAATTTCTTTCGCAAAGGCCACATATCTTGGTTTAGCATTCCTCTAATTCCGCCGCATTCTTCTATAGCAAACTTTGAAAAAGCCAGTAATCTTTTCGGTTTTGTAGTGTAAAATCCTGCAGGACGAACCAATCCTGTAAGCTTTTTTAAATCAGAGAGTTGCGCAATCTTTTCTAAAGTATGCAAGTTTTCCTTAATTAAATTTCTTAATGCCAAATCGGCATTCCGCCAACTGGTTCTTTGAGTAAGTATTGCTCCAAGTGCAATTAATTCACGAGTCTTTAAATTTTTATTTTTCGAACACCAATCTGGCCAAAGTTCCTCCGGATCGCCATACTTTTTAAGTAAATCTTTGTAGAGAGAAAAAATTTTAGTATCTACCATAATAACTTAGCTAGAGAAAGAACCAGTATGCCAGCCATGCGCCTACCGTAATTAATGCGAGAAGAATTGTGAGATTTCCTAACCTACTAAAACTATTTCTTTTAAGACAAATAATTGCAAGTACTATCTCAGCAATAGCAATTACATATGTATTTAGTGAAGTCCATAAAATGTAACTTACTATTGGATCTGCGGATTTCTTAACAAGTACTGTTGAAAGAAAATTCTTAATCCCTAAATCTTGAAAGATATCTCTAAGTAGATGGAGAGAAGAATAAAAAATTAAGAGATATAGCCAGTATTTTTGCCATTTTTTCACTATGAAATTATACCAATTCCAGAATAAGTTTTTTGAAAAGAAATTACCTGAAAGGATTTGGGAACCAGCGGGGGACCTTTTTTACATATTCTTCATATTCTTTTCCGAATTTCTTTTTAAGCTCGGGTTCTTCTTTGTAAATTACAACTAGTTGAAAGGTGATAATTGCAAGCAAAATATAAACTATGAGTAATAAATGCCCGAGAATCATAAATATCCCTAAAAATGTCAGGAGAACTGCAATATACATCGGATTACGACTGTATCTGTAAAAGCCCCTTAAAATAAATTTCTTGGGAGATTCAATCACGACGGGTGTAACTCTTCCGGTTAAAAGGTGTTGGTGGGTTGTATATAGAGTTGCCGAAAAACCAAAAAGAAAAATTACAAAGCCAAAACTCCTAAGCAGGCTGTTATTATAAATCGGTAGGTTGTAGATAATGTTCAGGCGAATTAGTAGCATTGGAACCACGAAATAAAAAGTGACAAGAATAAAAATGCCAAGAAGTAAAACCACTCCCCTTTTCATTAAAATCATTATATCAACTTTGTAAGACAGATTGAAAAAATTTGTGGAGAAGAAATTAAAAAAATCAAACGTTTCTATGGCCGCGGAGGAAATGGGCTCTCAACTATTTTTTTAAAAATTTCTTCCAAAATATACTACCCATGATAAAGACAAAAGAGAGCGTTAAAGTGAGTACGAGCATTATTATCGTAAATTGTGCAGGAGTATCGGCATTCAATGATAAATAATACCAGAGAATTGTCCCCGGTATTGATGCGAGTAAAGACACAACAAGATAGATTTTAAATTTCATATTCGTCAAACCCATTGCAAAGGAGACAAAATCGTTTATCGACCCCTGAAAAATTCTTAGAAAAACTAAGGTAACTATTCCGTAGTCCTTTGTCAGTTCATCAACTTTTTTCATATCCTCTTTCCCAACAAATTTTCCCACTATTGTTCTTCCCCACTTTCTTGCTATCCAAAAGTTAAGGACGTAACTAATATAGGCCGCAACAATACTATAAAAAATTACCCTTTGTCCAAAGGCATAATAACCGGCAAAGATTATCGGTGTTCCGCTAAAAGGAGCTATGACCAGTGTTAACAAGGTAAGTAGTATATAAACTACTGGAGCGAAAAATCCCGCGTCGTTTATAAAAGTAATAATTTCTTTCTCTGAAAAACTTCTACTTAGTAAATAAAGAAGAAGCGATATTACAACAATGAAAAGAAGCGGAACTACACGCTTTCTCATAAAGAAAGTATATCAAGAAAACAACTAAGAAATTTAAGAGTAGAGGCTGCACTTGTCCACTTTGGAGGGGATGAAATGGGGTTCTTAAATTTTATTGAAGATTTATTTCTGAAAGAACTTTTTCGTGGCTGGCCAAATATTTTTACCTTCCTTTATTTCTTCTTGTGTGAACCACCGCACATCTTTCAACCGTTCTCTGTCGTAATTTAACTTTTTAATTACCGCTTTACACAACCACCAGTGTGTTATCTGGTCTTTGATATCACTAGAGGTTTCCGCAAGTTCTCTAATTGGAACAACATCGATAAATAATTCTTTTTTGATCTTTCCGACTAAGGCAACCTTCAAATCCTCCCCCTTTTCCATATGTCCTCCCGGCGGGTAATAAAAACCTGTATATTTTCCATAATCTAAAACAGAGCTAACCAACAGATATTTCTTAATACCTTTTACTCTTTTAGATATTATTCCAACCACGACGTGTTTCATTAACTGAATTATATCAAGAATTACTGTAGAAAAGCCGCAGTGGAGATGGATTCGTTACTCTTCTACCATTAAAATTGTATAATATTGTATGGATTTTAAAACTCTGATTGAACGCGCAAAAGAAATTAGAAAACTATATGCCGCATCGGATGAAAAAAGGCTCGGGAAAGAATGGCCCCGAGGAGAATATGTGAAGGCTTTTGTTGGTGATGTTGGTGCATTAATTAAATTAACCCAAGCAAAAGAAGGATTTCGGGAGATTGAAAATATTGACGAAAGACTAGCCCATGAATTTGGAAACATACTTTGGGCTGTTATAATGCTTGCCGAAATGTATGGGATTGATCTCGAAAAGTCTTTCATGGAAACAATGAATGAGTTGAAGGAAAGAGCTTCAAAGGGTTCACTTGCTAAAACCCAAGTAAGATCAGGAATAGTTGATAGATAAATGCGCCGTGGGGGGTGCGTTCTTATACTATATTCTAAATACTATATTCAAAATTCCGATTAAAGAGCTAATTTGAAGACAAATTCGATCTTTGACTTTCATTTAATCTTGGCTAGTCGAATCGCGGTCCTCCAAATTAAATACATATCTAATCCAAGTGAGGCGTTTTCATAATAAAACATATCAAGATGGTAATTATCTTGCACCCATTTGAGTGGGCTTCCAATTGTTTGAGATAACCCAGAAACTCCAGTTTTACCTGAGTTATAAGCCTCTACCCACCTTCGATATCTTTCCGAAGACCACTTGTTTTCCAACTCTCTGGCTTCATCCAAAGGAATTGCCCTGATGCCGAAAAAGGACATTTTCCCTAACACAACTTGATATAGCTGCGGCAACTCCTCCAGTTGAAACTTTCTCATAAATGATCCCAAAGCCGTATTTCTAGGATCATTATCAGGCGTAAGTCCTCCGGCAATATCTGAGTTAACTCTCGAACCTTTATCCGAATTTGGTTTCATACACCTTATCTTCCAAACAGGAAGATCATTAATCGCATAATCTCCAATTTTTGAAGCTCTCATATGAACGAAGAATGGCTCACTTCCATCCTCAATCAATTTTGCCGTTGCCAGACCTATAATAAATGGCGTGGCCAAAACTGAGGAAGGAACACCTATTGCATAGTCAAGAGCCTTTTTCCAGTCACTATTAATATATTTATCCCCTTTAGGTGGGCACATATTATTCAATATTCTGGCAATTTCTGTGTCTCCTCTTCTCAAATAACCATCAATTTGATCAAGATGGCTGATGGGGTTTGATAATACTTCGGGATTTGCCATTAAATTTTATTATGGGTTGTATTTTATCATAAGTGATCTTTGGAGCTAATTTGAAGACAAATTCATTTCCTGAATTTTATTCAAACTTTACGGTGAGTCTTGAGTCTAAAGCTTGAGCAATTCTCTTTAATAGAGAAATAGATGGCTTGGAATTTGCCGTTTCCAGTTTGGAAATCACCGGTTGTTTGGTACCAACCCTTCTCGCAAGCTGTATCTGGGTCAGATTCTTTTTCTTTCGGGCTTTTATTAAACTGTCTGCCAAGATAAACTCGGGCTCCAATAACTCTGCCACTTTTAAAAATTTTTTATCTTTTAAAAGCTTTTTTTCGTAAGTTTTCCAGCTGGTTAATTTTCTGACATCTCTTTTCATGCCTAAAATATATCAAATGTATTATATTATGTCAACTCTCAAATAAATTCTTTAGCTCTTTTCTGGGCAAGTCTAATTTCTTTAACTAAAGTTTTTTGAGATTTTTTAACAATGATATGAAGCAATAAAAAAACGTCAGACTTATGAAGAGTGAAGAAAATTCGGATTTGTTTTTCCCCGACGGTTCTTAATTCAAAAATATCTGGTTTTCTTGCGACTTTTTTAACGGACTGATTTTTCAAAAGTTCCAAACCATGTTTTTCCAAAACTCTTATGCTGTTTCTTACTCTTCCTCTTGTAATTTCATCCAGATTATCGATAAATTCCGCAATTATTTCCCGACCGGAGGAGGTTTTATAGAGGAAAACCTGATGCATTAATTCATATTAACATTCCTGGAGCTAATTTGAAGATAAATCCCCCAGTGTTATACTTCTTCAGCTGTGACAGCAGAAAATAAAATTGGAATTTTTGGGAACGGTCCTGGGATTGAATTTATAAGAGATATTACTTGTAGTCCCCTGTTTATATTTAAATACGAAGTTGGTGGACAAGAAAATCTGGCCAGTATCCCAACCTCACCGGCAATATTATATTTCTTCCCACATACAAGTCATCTGGATCCATTCTCTGTTAGATTTGCCAGCCAGAGAGATGTTCGCAAGTATGAAATGTTTCCGGCCGCCAAAGATTACTGGTACCAAAATAGGATTAGAGAGATGGTTCATTCGCTATTTCTTAATACTTATCCCATGGAAAGACAAAATATAAGTGGTATGTCAGACGCGATGGAGATATCCCGAAGAGTCCTTGATGCTGGATTGAGTTTGGTTATTGCTCCGGAGGGTACAAGGACTTTAAATCCCGATGAAGAACGAATACTCCATAATGGTCCAACCGATTTAGCTCTACAGGGCGGTTATCCAATAATTCCCATAAGACTTAGGGGGTTTGCTGATATCATGCCGAAAGGACATCTTCCGAAATTGTCTGACGGACTACACCGCCATCAAGTGTCAGTGATATTCGGTGAACCGATATCAGTACCAAAAGTAGAGAAATATTCTGTTCGGCGTATAGAAAGAAGAAATCTAACTCGTCTGCTTAGAGATAAACTCCTGACAATGTAAATTTCACTCCCGAGCTAATTTGAAGACAAATTATTTTTTTATTTAGATATCAATTCATTTGTGGGAATAATCGGGTTTCTAATTTTACCCAACTGTCAGCCTAATATATCCTTTAAAAATTTAAGTATCAATAAATACCAGTAAGCTTGTTTTCTTTACATACAAGTTACAAATGGTTTATTCTGAATATAGGAAGGTTTCAAGGGGGTGATATGAATGGCTAAACAAAAGGAATTAAATCATTTTCATGTCGGATTTCTTGCGGTTGCAAGCATTTTTTTGTCTGTTGTCTTTTTTGCCCAAACACTTAACTTAAGTTATTCTAAAAATGAGGATAAAGGCTTCGATCAATATGGCTATAACTACAATGCAAGGCTTTTTAATGGCTTGGCAGATGGAGTTGACAGAGTGGCTGATGATAAACTCTGGGGCGATACGACTTATGCAAAGGATAAGCTGGTAATGAAGTGGTCAGATGCATGGCATCAGGCACGCTTCGGAACTCTGTCTTGGAACTGCGAGGCGTGGACAGACAACGAGTGGAATGGAAAGGTGCCGGAAGGAAGCGGAGAAACTTGGCATTATAAAATCGTCTGGGTGGGACCACAGCTTGAAGATAGTAGTTGTTGGAGAGAAGGAGGATACCCAATCTGGGGACAATTCGAGGTAATATTCTCGCAAGGCACTGTTGCAAACCAGCATTTCTGGGACACACATGCGTATCCGGCAGGTTACGGAGGATTTTAAAATAACCAGCAAGATTAATAACTATCTTGTTACTAACTCGATAGTTGGGATAATTCGACTGCGAGTTTTCTTGCCTGCCTCGCCGGCCTGCGGGTCCTTCGGAAAACCAGTCGGAAGAAGATAGCCTTGCCAATCACCTTCTCCAACAGAAAGTTCCAAATGAAGTTGGTCAACCAGTTTCGGCTCGTCTTTAACTTTATAAATTCTGTATTCCCCTTTTGACAATTTTTGGTCAGTTTTATGACCTCTGTGCGTTGCGACAAGAATTTCACCAATCGATTTGGTAAAAATCCAAACAAAAGTTTTTTTATCCAGTTTCAAAATCTTTACATCATTTCTTGTCTCAATTAAAGTATACTTACCCCTTTTCAGAAGTTTAATCATGTGTATCAAGTCTAAATATTAGGGATTCTTCTTTACAAACACCAACCCCGCTACAATTGCTTGAACCAAAATGCTTATACTCCAGGTGAAAATCATCGTAAAAGAAACCTGAAAGCTGCTATAGGAAATGAGCATGCCCGGAATTGTAACCAGCCAGTAGGCGGAGGCAAATTGACAGCATCTCCAAAAAACATCTCTTTCTTTAAATAAGCCCTTGGTTTTATCCCAAACCCAAGCCAAAATTAAACCCAGCACAAAGGGGTGGACAAAAATATACGACATCAAGGGATCTGTAAATGGCCTGAAAAGAGCAGTATTTGTGTATTCCGCTGCAACCCCCGGAAAAAGAAATCCCCAAAGCCAATTTAAAGCAAGACTTGCAACAAGTACGACAACACCAGCAAGAAGTCCTGTGGTAACAACTTTTTTATTTATATTCATCACCCTCTTTCAAAAAGTTAATTTAGTATCCAAACTGAAAAATTAAGAATACTTGCGAAACTCACCCAAGCAAGGTAAGGATAAAGTAAATACGCGGCCGGACGGTAAACTTTCAAAAAAGATTTGATTGTTACTAAAATTGTAAGCCAAAGAAAGACGATTTCAATAAGTGCCAAACCAGGAGACTTCAGCCCGAAGAAAAGAAAAGACCAAAGACTGTTTAAGATAAGTTGTGCCCAAAACCACTTTAATTCCCCTTTTCTTGTCCAAATTAAATAAAGTGAAATCCCCATTAGAAAATATAAAAGCGTCCAAACAGGACCAAAAAGCCAGTTGGGAGGATTAAATGAAGGTTTAACCAAAGTCTGATACCAACCTGAAATTGCAGGAACCATTACCAAGGAACCAAGTATTCCTGCCCCCTGACAAATCGCAATCGAGCTAATTAATAGCCAAAAGTTTCCCTTTGCAGTTTTTTTCGCCACAATTAACTATAAAACGATCCTCCTCTTTTTAAAAGTATATTTAATAGTCTTTTTGTTTATCTTGGTTTCTCTCAAGCCATCTCCGCCACTCATCCCGGCGTAATATATATATTGTCTTACCAATATCCATGCTAGTTAATTCTACTGGATTTTTGTAAACTGATTCTATGGAAAATGTATTTAATCAGAGCTTATGGGGTGACGAGGGGTTCTCGGCTATTTTGTCGATGAAATCTCTTCCCGAAATAATATCGATTATCTCCAGAGATACGTCTCCCCCTTTATGGAATATCTGGGAATGGGTAGTTTTTAATACGCTCGGAACCGATGAAATTTATATTCGAGGATTGGCTTTCACTTTTTTCCTGGGAACAGTCTTTTTTGCTTACAAAATAGGGTCTTTTCTTTTTAGCAAAAAAACCGGACTTTTTGCGGCTATTTTTACATTCTTGAATCCATTCTTCTTTATTTACGCTTTCGAGGGACGGATGTATTCAATAATGTCTCTGGGAGTAGCTGCTTCAATGTATTATTTCCTGCGAATTTTTTATAACGAGGAGATAATTAGAAAAAGAGACAAAGTAGGATATGTTTTCTTTACCCTTTGGGCACTTTATTCGCACCACTTTGCCTTTTTTGCGGTGGCAATTCAAGGATTATGGTGGCTTTATGAATTAGCTTTTGGTAAAAGGGTCAGAGCTAAAAAGATGTTTAAGTTGTTTTTGATAACAGCTGCAGGTTATGTCCCTTGGTTATATCCTTTGTATACCCAGACGAAAATGGTTTCAGGTGGGTTTTGGCTCGGCACACCAACGACAAATGATTTAAAAAATCTAATTTATGAATACTTGGCGGAAGGGGTGAAAAATGAGAATCTCAAACTTCCGATTCTTAATATGCCACTTTATCATGTGTCCTTATATTTAGTACTAATAACAGCGGTTTTAAGAAAATGGTGGAAAAGCATTAAAAAAACTATTCTTTTATTACTCTGGTTTTTCGGTCCAATTTTATTAACTTGGTTTATCTCTCAGCACTTCCAGTCTATTTTCTTTAACCGATATCTTTTGTATACCATCCCCGCCGCAATGTTGGTTTTGGTTTCTTCAAGAAGCAAGTTATCAATAGTTTCGCTCACTATATTGATAATATTTTTTGGAATCATTGACTATCAGTATTTCACCCACCCCGTCAAACTTCCTTTTAGGGAAATGGCTAATTATGTAAAAGAGGTAAAAACTGAAGAAGACTTTCTAATTAATTGGTACAGTAATGGAACTCACCATATTTGGGAAACCAAATACTACGGCATTCCTGCACCTATTTATGTTCCGCCCGAGGGTGGAGATCTCCCTTTCTTTGTAGGAACCGCTCTAATGGAAGAGGGCGACATAATCCGCGAAATCCCGGAGACGGTCGAGAGTGTCGGCGTCGTCACCAGCGGCCCTATTGAAGAAATAAATTTGCCCGGATACAAGCAAGAAACTCTCAAAGAATTTGGCGGGTTGAAGTTTGTTAGGTACGTATCTAATTTAGTGGACTAAATAAGCGCTATATTTGTAAGCGTCTAACAAAACCATTTGTTGCATCAAGCTCAATTTTTTCTCCATCTTTGATGACACTTCTTGCAAATGATGTTCCCATTATAGACGGCATTTCTAAAGCTTTGCCATACAAAACTGCGTGCGAAGAAATTGATTCCTCATCTACAATAAAACCCTTTGCCCGGTACAAAAGCGACAGATATTCCGGTGTGGTTTGCGGCGCTACCACAATATCTCCTTCCTGAAGTTTGTCAAAGTCGGATGCATCCAAAATGACCCTTGCCGTTCCTTTTACTTTACCCTTAAAAATAGTTTTGCCTTGTAACTGCCTTAAGTCTTCGGGTAAATCTACAGACTCAATAACTCTAACTACACCTTCATTGGCGTCGACTTCTACCAGATCATTATCGCTTAGAACTTGTGTAGCATTCCTTGTTCCTACGATACAAGGAACATTAAACTCTCTTGATACGATTGCCGCATGACAAGTAATCCCTCCCTCGTCGGTTACAATCGCCGCTGCTTTATTTATGGCAATCATATAATCCGGCGTGGTCATTTTCGCAACTAACACATCACCCTTAGTTACCTTTCCCAACTCAGAAAGTTTTTTAACAATTTTTACCTTGCCAGTTACAATTCCACGACATGCAGGATTGCCTTTAATTTCTTTTTTGACATCTGGTGTTTTTGAAAAAATATTATATTGCTCCATTGCGTGAATTATATTTTCAACTCCCGATATAACTCTGGTTTTGCCTCTCCATCCAAGAATCGCAAATCCTGTCTGTCTTTTACTTATTTCCCGTTTCAGTCTATTTCTAGTCTTTCTGTCTAATAAAGCTTTAAGAATTTCATCGTATGAGAGAAATGTCACGTTTTCTTTAGAAATATCAATCCGGTTTGCAATTTCATTAAGCAGAGGTAGATGGTAAAAATGAAATTTTCTTATCACGTTAATTCTGTATGTTCGTAACTTTATATACGCTTGGGCAAGATTTACTAGCCTAGTTAAGTCTTCGTCTGCATTTATTTTTTGTAATGTCTTTTTAAGTTCGTCTTTTCTGACTTGTTCCTGCTTCCTTAGTTTGGTTATTTCCTTTTTAGGGCTTTTGATTCTAACCACCAAATCCTCAACAATTTTTCTATAGTATCCTTCGTCAAACGGCTTGTGGTGAAGCGCCATCATGGGTAACCAACAATATTTTTCAGTAAGTTCAATTAACAATCTCTTGTTCTTTTTGGTCCAGCCTTCTTTTTTGACTAAGCTGGCAAGTCTCAGTTCATCTATCTGCTCTTCAGAAACCACTTCAGTGGGCTCGAGTAGTTTTTCTTTTGTGGAATTATCAAATATTTTCGAATTAAGCTCTGTCTCAATTGCAGTCTCTACTGAATGAGGAATGTTAAGATACGGCAAGAAATTTAGGAAGTTTTCATAAAGGCCTTTGAAATTCAAAATTAGCTCTCTGTTTGTTAATCTTGGTAGATCTTTTTTTACAGATTCTTTAGTTTTTCGAATCAGACTCTCCCCATCTTTAAGACAGCTATCGGCAAGATACTTTGCAAATTTATAGTCTTTTTTAATTTCTCGAGAGAGAATTTCTCCGTTTTTTACAATTTCATCTTGTGAATCATAAACCCCGCCTGTCACGGAGTTGTACCAGATGTATTTCATGGGTTTAATCTTGAATCTCTTTATATATTTAGTTTTACTTTGTGCAATACCCACAGCCGCATTAAGTGCAACTGAAGTCTCTCTATTCACTAATTTAATCCACGTGGGAGTTCTCTTTTTATCCACCGTAATTTTTGTTGTTAGAAGTCTAATTGCTGATATGTCAGAGTGGTTTTTGTTTAAAGAGTAGAACTTCTTATTACCCAGCCTTTGAGAAGTAACAATGTCTTGTTTTTCAAGAGTAAGTAAAGATCTCTGTACAGAATTTGGATACTGCTTGGTCTGCCTCACAATCTCATTAACAAACAAGGGACTATCGCTTTCAAATAAAGCGCCAAGCACTTGTTCCGAACTTTTAGATAATTGCAACATAATTACTATATCATACAATAATATTGTATGAATTTCAAACAAAGCTTCGGATCTCTTAGTTGCAGAACTCTCACCAATTTGTGCTAAACTGGATACAGGTCTTGTATGAAAAATTTCTTGAAAAAGCTCCATACTCCTGTCTGGCTTTTTATACTTCTTATGACCGTTTTTATCTTGAGGATTCCTTCTCTTTTCGAACCTTATTCGTACGGAGACGAAATGATTTATCTTACTTTGGGTGAAGCAATACGCCGTGGCATACCTTTATACAGCGGAATTCATGACAACAAACCTCCTCTTTTATATGTCATGGCGGCTATTGCCGGAAATCTTTTTTGGTTCAAAGCGATTTTGACCTTGTGGATTTTAGTGACAATCTTTATCTTTTGGAAACTATCAGAAACGCTTTTCCCGAAGAAGATAAAAACTCAACAGGTAGCAACGGCAATTTTTGCACTCCTGACCACAATTCCCCTTCTCGAAGGAAACATCGTAAACGCAGAACTTTTCATGATAGGACCAACTATTTTAGGATTTTACCTCCTACTTAGTAAAAAACTAACTAGGAATAATCTTTTCATTTCGGGAATGCTCTTTTCGATCTCGACTCTTTTTAAATTTCCGGCTGTGTTTGACGTTCCGGCAATCATCTTCATCTGGCTTGTAACTGAAAAAAAACTCAACAAAAAGATTCTTTTCGAAATAGGTAAAAGGGTCTTAATTCTTGGCCTTGGATATCTTGCCCCAATTACCTTAACAGTAATCTGGTTTTGGCTAAAAGGAGCTTTGAATGAATACCTTGTTGCAGCCTTTTTGCAAAATGTAGGCTATTTATCCAGCTTCAGACCCGGTGATTTACAAAAACCGTTCTTAGTTAGAAATGCACCACTATTATTACGAACAGGAATTGTCCTTGCAGGAACTATTATTCTTTTTATAAAGAAAAGAAGGCTCTCTCGCGAATTTATCTTTGCGACGTCGTGGCTTCTTTTTAGCCTTTTTGCGGTAACCTTATCCGAACGTCCTTATCCTCATTATTTCATCCAGTCAGTAGCACCTGTTGCACTACTTTTTGCCATCCTTTTTACTTATCAAAAAAAAGAGCAGGTTTTTGCAATTATTCCTCTGGCTCTAACTTTTCTGGTTCCTTTCTATTTCAGGTTTTGGTACTATCCTACCTTTCCTTATTATGCCCGCTTTGTAAAACTCACTCTTGGACAAATGTCTAAAAATGACTATTTAGCCACATTTGGAAGTCAAGTCCCCACAAACTACAAGATAGCTGACTTTTTAATTTCGCTAACCAAACCTTATGAAAAAATCTTTGTCTGGGGAGAATCATCCCCAATTTATGCTCTCTCCAGAAGGTTTCCTCCTGGAAAATATGTAGCAGATTATCATATCAAAGATTTTTCAAATCCCAACCAAACCATCAAGATTTTGTCCTCCGATTTGCCTTCTTTTATAGTAATTCTCCCAGAAAGTAGTTCTTTCCCTGAGCTCGAATTTTTCCTGAGAAAAAATTATGGCCTAGCAGAAACCATTGATGGAAGCGAAATCTGGAAACTTCTCAATCCCAAAGTTAGATCTCTTATTTCAAACTGAATCTCCCATTTTTACTTACATTGGTAATATCTGCTAAAATCTAGCAATTAGATCTGTCCAAAATACTATGAGGCCGTCGAAAAAGTCAATTAATAAAAGGGTGTTTCCATCCTTTAAAAATTTAATATCTCAAACCAAAAAAGTTCAGCCTACAATTCCTTTAACTAGGTACGTTTATTCCTCTCTCATCATAAGCGTTTTGGCCATTTTAATAGTTGTTTCCAGTCAAAAAAATCTTCCTCCCCAAACACCGCTTTTTTACGGAGCTCCTGTTGGAGAGGAACAGCTCACGACCTCTATCGGACTCGTCATTCCGGGAATGGTTTCTCTTATCATGACTGGTATCAATACTTTAATTACTTTATTTTTAGAAAATCAATTTTTACAAAAATCTCTTATTCTTTCTTCCCTGGCAATTAGTGTTTTTTCCTTTGTGACTACAGTTAGAATAATATTACTCGTTGGTAGCTTTTAAATTAATGAATTCGCTTTTCAATCTCGCCCTTCTCCCGGCACTACTTGCTGGAGCAGTTTCATACTCCGTAACTCCAATTATTATAAAATTGGCTCATAAAATCGGAATAATCGATGACCCTAAAATTCATAAACACCCCAAAGTAATTCACACCTATCCTGTCCCGAGAGGAGGGGGGGTTGCCACATTTTTGGGGGTTTTGATTGCATCTTTCGTTTTTCTTCCTCTTGATAAACACCTCATTGGAATACTTTTGGGGGCAACCTTGGTTACCAGTCTTGGCATTTTGGACGACAAATATGATTTAAATCCTTATAAAAGACTCATTATTCTATTTGTCGCGGCAGGAATTCCAATCTTAGCCGGCATTGGAATCTCGTTTATCACCAACCCCTTTAATGGAATTCTCGATCTCTCCCATCCTCAAATAAAATTTTTCTTGCTTGGAGAGGAAAGAAGTATTTGGGTTCTTTCTGATGCGTTTGCCCTTTTCTGGATAGTACTTATGATGAATATGCTTAATATGGGAGCGAAAGGAGTAGATGGTCAGCTTCCGGGTGTTGTTGTAATTGCCGCCATAACAATTGCCGCTCTTTCTCTAAAGTTCTCCGCCGATATTACTCAATGGTCTGTAATCATTCTTGCATCAATTACGGCTGGAGCCTACCTTGGATTTTTGCCCTGGAATTTTTACCCCCAAAAAATAATGCCCTCCTATTCAGGGGCAACCTTGGCAGGTTATCTTTTGGCAATCCTCTCAATTCTCTCAACAACGAAGGTGGGTACTTTAGTTGTGGTTCTTGGAGTACCCTTGGTCGACACTGGATACACCATAATAAGAAGAATAGCTTCCGGCAAGTCTCCTGTCTGGGGTGACAGAGGCCATCTTCACCATAAACTTTTAGATATAGGTCTGACAAAACGACAGGTAGCACTTTTTTATTGGGCAACTACTGCAGCCTTGGGAATTTTTGCTCTTAATTTGAACACTGAATCCAAGTTCTATACAATTGTAGGGGTCATCATTCTTATTGGAGGATTACTCTTATGGTTGACACAGAAATCAAAAACTTAAATTCACCTTTCGGGAGTCTTTATCAAATAGTAAGGATTTCCAGACCCGTCCACTGGATTAAAAATCTATCTCTTTTTGCGGCGCTCATTTTTAGCGGAAACTTCCTGGAAGGCAATCTCTTCACTAAAGTTCTCCTCGCCTTTTTTTCTTTCAGTTTTGCGGCCTCAGCAATCTATATTTTCAACGATATTGCTGATGCCGAAAGAGACAAACTCCACCCGATAAAGAAGGATAGACCGATTGCATCAGGACGCCTTTCTCTCTTCCCGGCCCTTTTGGCAATGTTTGGATATGTTTTTGTTTCTTTATATATTGCGGTAAACCTAAATACGCTTTTTTTACTCTCGGTCTCGGCATATCTTTCAATCCAGGCACTCTACAGTCTTGGACTTAAAAATTTCCACATCATTGATATCCTCATAATTGCATCTGGATTTTTTTTAAGAGTTTATGGCGGGGCTTTTGTAATTGACGCGCATTTATCGGTTTGGTTTCTCTTGTGCGTTATATCTGTCGCCCTTTTCCTGGCATCTGGCAAAAGGCGGGCTGAGCTTGGAACAATTCCCGAAGGAAAAACCAGAATAAGCCTTACCAAATACCGAAGGGATTTATTAAATTCATATGTGACAATGTTCGGAAACGCAGCATGGATGAGTTGGGCTCTTTTTACTTTTTTTGAGTCGCCTACACCCATTACCAGAGTCTGGATTCTTTTGGCCGAAATATCGAGAACCACTGCTATCAGTAAACTTCTAATGGCTACGATTCCTGTTGTAATCTTTGGGATAATGCGCTATGAAGCTTTAATCTTTGAGAATCGAAGCGAAGCTCCGGAAAAGCTATTCTTGACCGATAAGGAGCTTGTGGGTTCAGCCCTTCTTTGGATTGGACTTGTTATCTGGATCCTCTATGGTGGTGTAACTAGCTTGGGCTAGGGAGTCGGGGTAGGTTTGGTGGTTATCTTCGGAGTTGGTGTTGGAGAAACTCTTCTTGTTGGTGTCGGAGTTGCCTTTGAACTACCTTCTACTTTTTTTGCATACTGATTTGAAATCCATCCCTCACCATCTTCTTCATATTCAATCTTAAACCAACCTGTCTTTTCATCTGTTTCGAGAAGTGGGTATTTTTCTCCCGGCTTAACTTGCCCAACTTCTTCCCCTAAAGTAGAAGGTTCCTTCCTCACTCTTAAGAAGCCTGTTGGTGTTGACAAAATCTCTATCATCTCCTTTTTTGCTTCGTTCTCGTCGATCGGAGTCGGAGTAATGCCTGGAGTTTCCTGCACTTTATTTTCGGCCTGAGCAAGTTTAATTATTGCTGTTAATTTATAACCTTGATGTGTTTTAACCTCAATAATCCTTTCTAGGAACCCTTCAGCTGATAAAACCAAGGTGTGTTCTCCTGGTAAAATCGATGAGGTTTTGTGGGGAGTAAATGCTTTATCTCTTCCATCAATTTCCAGTTGTACTGAGTCTGGAATAGTAACAACCGTAAGGCTAGTTTCTTCTTTGGCAATTCTCTCAAAGGAAATTATTTCGCCGGATGATGCTTCCTGACTTTCTCCAAATTCACGTTTTATTACCGTCTGTACACCAGCAATTAGGTTGACTTTAGTTTCATAGGGGGTGAGGGGCGCTTGGAAAGAATCTGGAATAAGTTTAATAACTACCTCACCGGGACTTCTGTTTATCTCGTAAGGCGTCCTTCCTACTTCTTCCCCATCGATAAAGACATTTGCCGGAGGATCAGTCATAATGAAAACACCCGCAACCTTAGGTTTGTAATATCCAATGATAAAATATATCAATCCTACCAGAAGCACCAATCCAAGAATAATGATCCCGACTAGCCTTGCTTTCTTCACAGTAAGTGAGTTTACCACTAGTAAAAATCACTGGCAAGTCATTTAAAAATCTCTTGACAAAAAGGTAATGCTTTATTACTCTATATTATTTGGCACTCACTAGATGAGAGCGCTAGTTACCGATGCGCCTTATCCGGCGGAGCTTGGAATAAAACAGAAGCAGAAATTAAGGATGGTGTAGTAATTGTTACAATTTGAGCCCTGTCGAGTTAAAACCGACGGGGCTTTGTTTTTGGAATTAAATGCGTTAAAATAGACCCAACTTGACCCGTTGGCAGAGAGGCTATGCGATGGTCTGCAAAACCATTTAGGAGGGTTCGACTCCCTCACGGGTCTCAATACTCTGCCTATCTATTTTTCAACCTCTTCCTCTTCTTCTTTCTCATCAGAAACCTCTTCCATGGGTTCTATTTTCGCTTTCGGCTTCGGTCTGGCCAGAAGTTCTATATGATCTGCAACTACACTAATATAACCCTTTTCGCTTATCTGAAGTTTGCCGTTCACAAAAATTTGCCTTCCCCGTGTTATGTGTTCTCTTACAACTTCTCCGTAGTGCCCAAAAACTAAAATATTATAAAAGGTGGTAGACCCATCCTGTCCGCTTATTGCAATTCTAAATGTGACGTAAGAAACACCGTCTTTTGAAACTTTTAATTCCGCATCCTTTGTGGCATTTCCGATAATACTTACAATTTGAAGGCTCAAAGTACTCACCCCCTTTAATATTTTTCTATGGGACAGTCTTTTTACATCCTACAATTTTAAAATAAGATATTCAAGTACATCTAAGTCTGTGCTTCAAAATATCTCTTTTTTTGACTTTTTGAATTTCACAAGGTATAATTTGCTCATATCTCGCAAATTTTGCGAGATTTTTTTGTTACCAGCTGCCCAAATATGATACGTTTTTCAATCAACCTGCCTACAAATTACCGTCTTGACTTACACTTGGTAAGAAAGCGCGGAGAATCTATTGATATACCTCTTTTCCCCAACTTAAAAGCTATTAAAAAAACCCGCTCGGGAAACAAAATTTCCCGTTTTTTCAGTCATATATTTGGACACAAAAAGATTAAGAAGGTTTTCGGGGTAAATATCGCGCTATTTGTATTTGCTTCCTCACTTCTCCCCAACCAAACTCTTGGTGTTGAAAACGTCAATAATTTAACACTTTCAACTCCCATTATCTTAACTACACAAAAGGGGGTTCAATATCCCCTAAAAAATATTAAAATCACCCAAGGCTATAAGTTTTTCCACCCCGGAATCGATTTCGATGGCATAACCAGCGACCCCATCTATCCCATTACTTCGGGAATAGTCGAGACTACAGAATATTCCAGGTTTGGGTATGGAAATAATGTTCTAATAAATCACGGGAATGGCGTTACTTCCCTTTACGCCCACCTTTCTAAAATTGAAGTTACTGAAGGCCAAGAAGTAAATAATACTACTGAAATCGGAAAAGTCGGCGCAACCGGCCGTGCCAAAGGAGACCATCTCCACCTCGAAATCCACGAAAACGGAAAGCCAATTAACCCACTAACAATTCTAGCTAATTAATAGTTATTTATTACTGAAAGCGATTGGGGTTTACTAACTCGATTCCTAAAAATCCATAATCTCTGATTTTTCTGGCGTAATCAGGAAACGAATAATAAATTGCAGCCCTTTGTAGCTGAAGTATCTCACTTGTTCCTGTAACCACCGGCTGAAATTCTTCACCTAAGTTTACATTAAACTGATAAACACCATGGACAGTGGGTGCAAATAAAACTCTACCAACTAAACATTCCATTAACATATCGGGTTCTAAATTTAATGTTACACATTCTTTAAACCAACCATTTACTTCTTTATTTATGTTGAAAATTATTCTGTCTCCTTGCCTAATATCTGCATATATCTTATCTGAAAAGGGATCGAAAGCTCTACCTTCATACTTTTTTCTACCATCCAATATAGCGGCAAAATATTGAGGGTAAAGCTGCATTGTTATAGAACGTGGTTCTCTTGCAATATCTTTATATTTACCAGTTTCTTGAAACCAAAAGTCCGTTTTAACACGCCAGTCAAGGGCTCGGTAGTAGGGATCTAATGCGTCGGCAAGGTCAAAACAAGACAATAATATTTCCTCTCCTCTTAATCCGCACTCTACCGCAAAACTAAGATAGCCGTGTAATTTATCAAAATAATAGTCTGACCGCGCAGGATTAGTTCTAGCCAAACGAGCAACTGTTGCTTTTGTTAGCTCAATAACATCTTTTTCTTGAGGTTTTCTTTTAAATCTTTCTATCCAGTTCATATGCGGATGATTATAGCACTCTAGTTATCGAGTATTCTCCAAATATACCAACTAGCAACTGTTCGGTAGGGTTTCCAGCGAAGGGTGAATTTTGCCGACCTAATCCTGTCAAACTTTTTTCCAGTAACTTTTTCGAATCCTTTTTTTATCCCCAAGTCGTCAACCGGAAATATGTCGAGTCTTCCCAAGGTAAACATCAAAAACATTTCAGCTGTCCAACGACCAATCCCTTTTACTGCAACAAGTTCTTTCATAACTTCATCGTCCGGTAATTCATTTAAATTTCTAATGTGTAACTTCTTATCTTTGACTCTTTGAGCCAAGTCCTTAATCGATCTAACCTTGGCCCAAGCCATTCCGCAATTTCTCAATTCTTGGTCGGAAAGTGCTAAAATTTTTCTTGGAGTCAGTCTTCCATTTACCTTTTTCTTGAGTCTTTCGTAAATAACATCCGCCACTCTTCCTGAAAGCTGCTGGCCAATTATTTCTCCAACAAGACCTTGAAAGTAATCTATATGAACTCTGGGTTTTATTTTGCACGAACCGTATTTTTTAACCAAAGGACCGATATATTTATCTTTTAAAAGAAATTCTTCCGCCTCTTTCCACATGGAGTAATTATAGAGGATTTTAGAGGAAGTTATAGGAAATTAAAGGATTTTAGAAAAATTCGGTTCTGTCCTCTAATATCCTCTAGATTCCTGTAAACTCCTTTATTGCAATCGCAGTTTGCTTCGAATCCGAGCTTTTTCAACCTGATGAAACTTCTGCTCCCTGGCAAGTTTTTTCTCGAGTGATTCGACCAATTTTCTTAAGTGCCAGTCGGTTTTGTTAATCAGCTCAATAAAAATCTCGTAGGTTAAGTTCTCGGCTTTTAGATTATCTACAGGCTTATAGAGGAACTTAAACGAGTTTAGAGGAATTTGTTTATTTAGTATATTTTGTCCTCTAGACTCCTCTAATTTTCTATAATCTCCTTTAATACCTGCCGGCTTAGAAATAACCGACCGTTTCAGTGCTTCGTGCCAATCGGATAAATCTATCTCCAAATCCTTGAGGGAAGAACCTGGTAAAGATTTTAAGAATCCATCTTGCAAACTCCTCTGAGCATCTCCTTTTCCTTCAATCAAGCTTGCTCTGGAGTATCCAAGAAAATTCAAATATTCCATAGTGGTCGGTCTTGCAAATCCTTCTTCGATGTTAGCTACAACGCTTCTGGCGTTATCATCAAACTGTGCCTTCAATCTGTATTCGGATTTAGGCAAGTTCTCAGTAAACTTTCTAACAAATATCCTTAAAAGATTTGCATTTGACCAAACAACTAAGAATATGTAACCATTCGGAGTATTGGAAATCCTTGATCTTGCCTGTGGTTTTTCCGCTTGATTCAACTCTTGATATGTCTTTTCAATCAATTTACTAACAACATCATTCGGCATTAACTAAATTTTAAGGAGTTTTTAATGGAGATTAAAGAAGGATTTTAAATGGTTCAATAAATTCCTCTAGATTCTCCTAGTAGTCCATTCCCCCACCCATTCCGCCTCCCGGCATCATTCCGCCAGCTGGCGGACTCTTTTCTTCGGGAATATCCGTAACCAAGCCTTCTGTGGTTAAAACCATCATAGCAACTGAAGCTGCATTCTGAAGTGCTGAACGGGTTACTTTCAAAGGATCTAATATTCCGTATTTTGTCATCGACCCAAACTCACTCGTCAAAGCATTAAATCCGTAATCTTCATCCTTTGCCTCCTCGACTTTTCTTAATACATACCCATCATCCTCGCCGGCGTTTTTGGCAAGCCAACGAAGAGGCGCCTCGAGCGCTTCATTAACTATATCCACACCGACTTTTTCATCTTCATTATCTACCTTCAGATCATTCAAAACTTTTCGTGCACGAAGCAGTGCTACTCCGCCTCCCGGTACAATCCCCTCTTCAATTGCAGCTTTTGTTGCACCAACCGCATCTTTTACCCTTTCTTTCTTCTCATTAAGCTCGATTTCCGTTGCAGCTCCGACATTAATTTGAGCAACTCCCCCCGAGAGCTTGGCCAGTCTTTCCTCATATTTCTCACGGTCAAATTCAGAATCAGTTTTGCCTATTTGGCTTTTCAAAAGTGTAATTCTTGCGTTAATTGCCTTTTTATCTCCTTTTCCTCCAATTATTCTCGCATTGTCTTTGTCTGCCCAAACCTTGTCAGCTTGTCCTAAATCAGTTATTTCAATTGATTCAAATGTTCTGCCCGTGTCTTCGGATATAACAACACCTCCGGTTAGAACCGCTATATCTTCGAGCATTTCTTTTCTCCTATCGCCAAATCCCGGAGCTTTAACTGCCAAAACGTTAAATGTACCTTTCAGTTTATTTACTACTAATGTGGCCAGAGCCTCTCCTTCTACTTCATCGGCAATAATAACTAGGCTTTTGGAAATTTTGACGAATTTCTCTAAAAATGGAAGCAAATCCTGTATTGAGGTAATTTTTTTGTCGGTCAGAAGAATATAAGCATTTTCGATTTCCGCTTCCATTCTTTCGGGATTTGTAACAAAATAAGCGGAAACATATCCCCTGTCAAATTCCATTCCTTCTTTGTATTCAATATCAATGGTAAGACCTTTTCCCTCTTCTACTGTAACAACTCCATCACGGCCAACTCTGTCAAGCGCTTCCGAAATTTTTGCTCCGATTGCCGAGTCTCCTGCTGAAATCGTTGCAACCTGTTCAATTTCCTCCCTGTTTTTAATTGGTTTTGAAATCTTTTTCAGTTCGCTTACAACCGCTTCGACTGCCTTCTCAATTCCTTTTTTAACAATCATAGGATTTGCTCCAGCCGTAACGTTTTTCATGCCGGCTTGAGTCATCATTTGAGCCAAAAGGGTTGCGGTTGTGGTACCATCTCCTGCAACGTCATTTGTCTTATCTGCTGACTCTTTTACAAGCTGTGCTCCCATATTCTCAAAAGGGTCTTTGAGTTCAATTTCTTTGGCAACAGTTACTCCATCATGAACAATGTTCGGAGCACCCCATTTTTTATCAAGTGCAATATTTCTCCCTTTTGGACCTAAGGTTGTAACAACGGCTTTTGCCACAACATCAATTCCCTTCATTAAAGCCTGCCTTGCGTCATCTGAAAATTTAAGTTGTTTAGCCATATCTTTAGGTGAACGGTAAAAGGTGAAAGGTAAAAACTTTTACCCTTTACCTCTTGCCTTTTACCTGGCGATTACGATTGCGAGTATATCCTCAAATTTTGCAAATAAATATTCTGTTCCTTTTATCTTAACTTCATTTCCGCCCCATTTTTTATAGATTACAACGTCACCCAATTTTGCCGGTGAGTCCCTTTTGACGCCTGAATCCGTAATCTCATCATCGCCTACTGCTAGAACTTTTCCTTGTTGGGGTTTCTCGGAAACGTTGTCGGGTAAATAAATTCCAGACGAGGTTTTCTCTTCCGCCTCCAGTGGTTCAATCAATAGGTAGCCGGCAGCAGGTTTAAGATTTACTTTAGAAGGTTTCTTTGTGTTCATGTAAATGAAACGGCTGCTAGCAATTACTAACAGCGAGTGCTATTTTAATAAAAGTAGTGAACTTTTGTCAAGAGGTAAAAATACCAGAATATCGGTTTTATCTTAAAGATACACCGTATTGAGTAAGAATCTTTTGCACTTCTTCCTGTAAGGTGATCAAAGCTTTTTCATCTCCCCTTGACGACCATTCATTTACAACTCCACTATAAACAGTTTCCAACTGAGAGTTAATTCCCGTATTCCCGTCAAAAGTATTGTCGGCTAAATACCAACTATATGACTCCAGCGCAAAAGCTATAATAGACCCCAAAATATCATCGTCTCTCAAAGAAATATTCATCTCAGGCCTCGGATATGCTTTCTCCAAGGTCTCATATTTCTTTATATTTTGATTTATCTCTTGTAAAGAACTGTCCTCTGCCAAAAATTTCAATAAGGTCCAGGCAGCTTCTTTGTTGCTACTTCTCTCCCAAACGGAATGAACCCAAAAGGTGTTGTACGAATAATTAGGATCGGTTGGAGTGTTTTTTGGTAATTGGGGAAGTCTTACTGTTTTAAAACGAAGTTTAGGATTATTCTTTGTAAGATCATATGCTCTTCTTGTGGGTCCAAAGTACATTGCGAGCTTTCCTTGTGCAAACGCAATTGTTGAGCTGGGAAGCGTATCATCCCAAATTTTCTGTCTTTTAAAATCTGTATAAAAAGATAGAACGTCAGCCATTTTCTGCCCGGAAGGATTACTTGGGTTGACTCTATTTTGAAACATCATCAGTCCTATTATTTCCGGCCAGTGATCAATGTTTGAAGTTCCTCCCAAAGCAATACCAGATTGGATAATCTTTCCGTCCCTATCTCTCAGTGTTAGGGACCTTGCCTCTTTTGGATCTACTAAATTTTTCAACTCGTCCCATGTTTCAGGCGGCCTTTGGAGAGAGGAAGCGAAAATGTCTTCATTTATAAAAAGGGTTAACGCGTCATACTCTAAAGGCATTGCAACAATTCCTTTTTCGGTCGTGAGATTGGCAACAATTGCTGGATAAAACGAATCATTAAACTCCTCTTTGCTCATTACGGATGCCGGTAACGTCGCAAGTTCTTTATTAAACATCGGAGGCCAGCTATTATGAATTTCAAAAATGTCTGGCCCTTTCCCTGAAGCAAGAGAATTAGTCAACCTTTCTCTATAGTCCTGAGACGACTGTCTTTCATATCTTATTTTTATGTTGGGATTTTCCTTTTCAAACTCTTCAATAAGTGGGGCATAAACTCCTTTGTCGTGCTGTACTCCCCACCAGACAATTTCCCCCTTCTTACCGAATAGTAGCGGGTTTGTCGGCTTAAACTTTGACGCCACATATGCAAGTATTGCCAATAAAATAACAACAAAAAGACCGAAGAATATTAACTTTTTTGAAACACCTTTTCGTGGTGGTTTGAAAGCCTGAGCCGTTTCTTTTGCGGCTGACGTTTGATCTACGACTGGTATTACAACTTCGGATTGCGCTGTTTGAGAAATAGGTTGACTTTGAGGGTGAACCGGTGGCTCACCTGGTTGAAAAACTTGATTGTCAGACATAAAAATTGTTTCAAAACTCGCCCGTCAAACGGGTTTCGTTTTGAGAGCTTACGCTAATTTATATGAAGTAATTTTGAAATTACTTCATAGTAACTTTACTCATGATATCATACAATCTGTAATATGATTAAGGCCACAAAATTACTTCTTAAAAGGAAGGGTTTAATTTTATTTTTAAAGTTTATTCTTTTTATTGCAACAGTCGTTTTCTCTTTTAATCTTTATTATCAAGACAGAATCTTTCCGGGAATAATTGTTTCAGGAATCAGAGTTGGAGGAATGACAAAGACGCAGGCAGAAACTATCCTTAGTGAAAACATCAGGCCACCAGAAAAAATGTCTATTTTAGCTAAGAATAGAAGTTTTGAGCTTTCGCTCAAGGACGTTATTTCTTACGACCTTAAACAAACAACCGAAACCGCCTTTAACTTTTACAGATCAGGAGACCTAATTAAAGACAATTACAACCGCGCCGTCTCTCATTTTTCCGTCAAAAATATCCCAATTAAAATCGATATTAATGAGGAAGCGCTTGACGAATACCTCCAAGTGATATCCTCACAAATTTCAACAGAACCGAAGTTCCCTTCGGTTTTCCTGGAAGAAAACGAGATTGTGATCGACAAAGGTTCTGCGGGTGAGAGTATTGACACAACCTCCTTTAAAAAGACTTTTGAGGAACACCTTGCATCTCGTGATTATTCCTCTATCGAAGTTCCTTTCAAAAAAAATGATCCGACTCTTGGCGAGGAAGAGGCGGGGATCCTTAGGCTGAGGGCTGAAAAATTACTTGGTAAAAATCTTTCTATTGTCTATGATTATCAAACACTCCTAATAGATAATGAAGACGTCTTTTTGTTTTTAGATCCAAAACAAGAATTTAATCAACAAAAAATTAGTGATTATATAAGGCGCGAAATAGCGCCAAAACTTAATCACGAACCTCAGGATGCCGTATTTAGGTTCGAAAACGGAAAAGTCATAGAGTTTTTACCATCAAAAGAAGGCATAACAGTAAATGAGAAAGAACTTGGCCAAGATATTATAAAGAGCTTAAGAACTTTAGAAACCTCTGAAGAAAAAAGCGTCTCTATCCAAATTCCGGTTCATACTGCGCGTCCGAAAGTAACAAATGAGGAAGTAAATAATCTTGGAATAAAAGAATTAATTGGAAGAGGAGTTTCAAAATTCAGGGGTTCTATATCTACAAGGATTCATAATATAAGTCTTGCTTCCTCAAAATTTAACGGCATTCTCGTTGCTCCTGGAGATACATTTTCCTTCAATAAAACATTAGGAGATGTTTCTTCTTTTACCGGTTACAAACAGGCCTACGTAATTCGTGACGGAAGAACCGTACTTGGCGATGGCGGAGGTGTATGCCAGGTTTCAACAACGCTCTTTAGAGCATTACTAAAAGCAGGACTACCTATTATCGAAAGGAGGGCGCATTCGTATAGAGTGGGTTACTACGAGCAAGAATCTCCACCCGGGCTTGACGCAACCGTATTCGACCCCACAACAGATTTGAAATTTAAAAACGATACTCCGGCACACATCCTTATTCAAACAATTTTTGATGCAAAAACATCAACGCTTATTTTTGAAATCTACGGAACAAATGACGGCCGGGTTGCCACGACAACAAAACCGGTTGTAACGTCAGTCGTTCCCCCACCAGAAGATCTTTATCAGGATGATCCCGCTATTCCTAGCGGAACGACAAAACAAATTGACTATAAAGCATGGGGGGCAAAAGTAACTTTTAATTATCGCGTTGAACGCAACGGGGAAACTATCTATGAAAAAACTTTCCTTTCTAACTACCGCCCATGGCAAGCAGTTTTTCTGCGAGGAACCGGGCCAGTTAACTAATCGATTTTTCCTACAAGACTTTCAGCCAATCTAACAACATCAAGCATGTCTCTTGCGGAAACCCTATAAGGATCCCCAAATTGTTTTTGATCCCCTCCCTCCAACATATACTTTGTTTTCTTCACTAGCGGACCATCCTCAACAGAATATTTTAAAACTTTTGTATCCGTTGTTATTGATATCGTTGGTTCGTGATTATAAATTGCTAATCTGCATTCTTGCAACTCGCCATTCTCAAACAGCCAACGTGCGGATCGCGGTAAGAAATCCTCAGTTAAAATGTAAGACCCCAAGATTTCTTCTTCACTGTATGGATCATCTAATTCCACTCCCTTAGATAATCCCCCTAACTTAACTAAAATTCTCACTACTCTTTCATCTTCTGTCTCGCGATCGGTTGAAAATTCATCAGTAACGCCGACATATTCCTTCTCATAAGTCATTTCTGAATTTATTTTAAACAAAAAAATAATATTTTCCAAGGTATAATTGAGTCTATGGATGCAGTTGGATTAATCGACAAAATTGAAATAATATATTTATCCTGGGGAAATATTATAATTTTTATAAGTAGCCTCGTTGAAACATCTCCCATTGGCTTTACAATTCCGGGAGGTTTTGTTGTGGCACTTGGTGGTTTTTTTTCTTATGGAAATAAATTAAATCTTGCAGGTGTAATCCTTTCGGGAACGCTTGGAATGCTGACAACTTTCTTAATCGCGTATTTTCTTGGCCGAAAAACAGGATTCCAACTTGCAAAAAAATTCCATCAACAGAAATATTTCGAGCTAGCCAAAAGGCTATTGGAAAATCACGGACCTACAATTCTCACTACGTCTCTTCTGGCCAGCCTTACTCGCTTCTGGATTGCTTATGTTGCCGGATCACAAAGTTACAATATTTTCAAATTTGTTTTCTACGCATCGGTTTCTTCTCTCACTTGGAACTCTTTATTGGTAACGGTCGGGTATCTTGCGGGTAGCGAAAGAGAAGAGCTTGAAAGTGGCATTGCAAAATTGGGAATTTTGTCCTGGGGCATTTTATTATTGACACTGGGAATCATCTATATAAAAACAAGAAAGGAATTTCTTGAAATTAAAAAAGGAAAATAATCTGCTTCCAAAAAATACCCAAATACTATAAGATATTTCACGTTGCTACAACTTTTGTCTAAGAAAATATGATTATTAAAAAAATTGTAGGTGTTTCGAAGTACGTTTTAAATGCCAGACCTTTGAGATCTTAGCTCAATAGCAGCTCTAACATAAACTTCTAAAATTTTAGGTAAAGAGTCTATCTCTAAATATTCATCCGTTGAGTGAGCTCCCTCGCCGTCCACACCAAAACCACATACAGTAGGTATACCCGCATTATTAAACAGGTAGGCTTCGTTGATAGGTCCTGCTCCTTCAATCACTGGTTTAATATTTAATAAGTCTTTAGATAAGGATTGTAAAATCTTTACTATTTTTTCATTTCTCGAAATTACTGATCCAGGAACATTCTTTATTGCCTTGGTTTTAATAACTATTTTGTTCTTGGATTTTCTTTTTGCTAATTCCTCAATTTCTTTTATGTAAACATTTCTATCTTGGTCAGGCAGAAATCTTGCATCGATTATCATTTTTACTCTATCAGGTACTATTCCAACACTGGAACCTCCCTCAATATAAATTGGCGTTTGTTTAAAACCATAACCCGGAAAGTCCTTATTATGCTTAGCTTTAAAACGAAACTCATCCAAATTTTGTAAGAAGTCGGCCGCTGCTGTTATCGCATTTGCGCCTTTTTTCCCCAGCTGCCAAGATTTAGAGCCCGCGTGCACTGCTTCACCTAATACCTCTACGGAAATCTTTACCAATCCCCTATGACCAATTTTAATCGCGTCCAAGCCAAAGTAAGTATAAATTGCAGCTTCTGCGTTAAGCCCATTCTTTAACAAAAATTTACTACCCAAAGGAGAATCTGCTCCAATCTCCTCGTCAGACGCAGCCACAAATTTAGCATAATCCTCATAACCCAAATCGGATAAGATTTTAAGTGTATAGACAGATAGTGCAATACCTCCTTTACAATCAACTGAGCCGCGTCCGTATAACTTGCCGCCCTCAATCTCTCCAGCAAAGGGTTTATGTTTCCATAATCTTATATTTCCTACTGGAGCTGTATCTAAATGCGCAGCAAACAACAATCCCTTCTTTTGAAAATAATTTGTGCCAATAAAAACATTGGGCCTATCTTTGTCTAAAGCAATTAAGCGGGTAGGCAAATTTAGATTCCGTGCTTTTTTAATAACTAGTGCAGCGATATGCTTTTCCTTGTCCAATCCATTGACAGAAGGTACTTTAACTAGATCCCTACAAAAATCCACTAGATCGGACTTATAAAGATTTACTTTCTTTTGAATTTTTTGAGAGTCGTTGTCGCTTACCATCCAAGTGTATTATAACTTAAGAAAGGTTTGTGATAAAATTTTCGTCTTAAACTTATGGAAATAATAAAAACTGGAAATTTGGAAAAAGTTGTCGACGTTTTGAAAAACGGAGGTCTAGTAATCATGCCAACTGAAACGGTCTACATCGCGGCAGTTGACGCAACGAACGAGCGTGCAGTCAAAAAATTGGTTAAATATAAAAACCGACCCTTTGGCAAACCTTTTTCTGTGGGAACAACCGGTTTAGAAATGATGAAAAAGCATGTAGAGATGAATGAAGCCGCCGAAAATTTGTATAAAACATTTTATCCAGGACCAATCACGATCGTATGCCAAGGAAAACATAAAGTCTCTCCCGGCATAGAATCCGAAATCGGCACGTTGGGAATATTTGTTACCGATCATAAACTAACAATAGACGTTATTAAAAAACTTGGAAAACCAATAACTACAACCTCTGCTAATTCAAGCTATAAACCACGCCCTTTCAAAATATCTAATCTTTTCAAATACTTATCTAAAAAACAAAAAGCATATATTGATCTTGTTATCGACGTAGGAGAAATTCCTTTCCATGAAGCTTCTACTGTCATAGATACAACACTCGACGATCCGGCAGTTCTGCGTCAAGGGGAAATAAAACTTAAAAATAAGGTCGAGGTTTTATCAAGAAGCGAAGAGGCAACACAAAATACTGGAAAAGAGCTTTGGCAAAAATACGAAAAACATCAAGGCCAAAGAGCAATTGTATTTGCACTTGTTGGCCCAATGGGTGCTGGAAAAACGGTTTTCACCAAAGGTCTGGCCAAAGCAATGGGGGTTAAAGAAGAAGTCGTCTCGCCAACTTATGACCTTGAGTTAGACTACAGACTACCGACTACAAACTACAAGCTTATTCATATTGACGCCTGGAGAATGTCGTCGGACAGTGAGCTTGCCGAACTGGATTTTGCGAAAAAAATAACCGATAAATCTGTTATTGCTGTCGAGTGGGCTGACCGCGTCGCCGAAGAAATTCGAAAGCATAATGAGGAGGCGATAATTGTTTGGGTAAAAATTAAGTACTTGCCTCGCCGACTGCGTCTGGCCGAAAGCCGACTCCGTCGAGCCAAAGGCCGAAGCCGTGCGAAGGCGGGTAAAGATAATGACAGATTAATTTCCTGGGGAGTAATTTAAAATAAGTCTTATTTGTCTTACCGCGTCAAACGCGGCCAAGCTTTGCTTATAAGTCATATATGAAAATTCTAGCGATCGACACTTCTTGCGATGAGACCGCGGCTGCCGTAACCGAAGGAACAAAAGTTCTTTCCAATATTATTTGGTCGCAGGCAAGTCTTCATGCAAAATTCGGAGGAATATATCCTTCACTTGCAAAACGTCAACACGAAGAGAGAATCGACTTTGTAATTGAAAAAGCCCTAAAATCTGCTTTTCCTAAAATCACCAATCACCAATCACTAATCACTAATCACATCACCGCGATAGCGGTGACTATCGGCCCCGGCCTTGCCATTGCTTTAGAAGTCGGAATAAAAAAGGCAAAAGAGTTAGCCAAAAAATATAATAAACCTTTGATCGCGGTCAATCATGTCGAAGGACACACCTTGAGCGTACTCGCACGCTCAAGAAATTCCAAGTTTCAAATTACAAATTACAAATTTCCTGCATTGGCTTTTGTTGCCTCCGGCGGAACAACTCAGCTTATTTTAGTAAAAGAAGTTGGAGTATATGAAATAATTGCACAGACTTCCGACGACGCCTTGGGAGAAGCATTGGATAAAGCGGCAAGAATGCTGGGTTTGGGATATCCGGGAGGTGCAATTTTGGAAAAAATGGCTCGCCTCGCAAAAGCTCCGGCGGAGCGGGCCCACCTTCACGATGTTTCGTCGAGGCAAGCTCATTATAATCTTCCTGTTCCAATGATAGGACAGGAAAACAAATTCAAGTTTAGTTATTCCGGATTAAAAACCGCATTTTACAAGTTAATAGAACTAACAAAGAAAAAGGGGTTAGGAAAACAACAAATTTATGATTTGGCTGCGAGTTTTCAAGACAAAGCCTTTCAACACGTTGAAAGAATGATAAAAAAGACCATTGAGGAGTATCCCGTCAAAGAATTTTGGTTCGGTGGCGGAGTGTCTGCAAATATAGAACTAAGAAAACGGATCAGAAACATATGTAAGAACCAAGGTATCACCATGCGCCTGCCCTACTCTAAAAAACTTTGTACTGATAATGCGGCAATGATTGGGGTTGTCGCTTATTTTAAAGCCCAAAGAAAAGAGTTTGTAAAAGATTTCGAAAAAATAGAAAGGGTTCCTCGGGCAAAGATTATTGATGCGTCCCCATAAAGTGGAATCTAAGAATTTTTGAGCTTATCATATGTTTCGAGTATAATTCAGGCATGGACAAAAGATACGATCACAAATTGTACGAGGAGAAGATTTACTCTCTTTGGGAAAAGTCGGGGGCATTTACTCCAAAAATAGATCCAAAGAAAAAACCATACACAATTGTCCTTCCTCCACCAAATGCTTCCGGCAGAATGCATACGGGAAATGTTTTAATGATCGCAATCGAAGACCTTCTTATTCGCTGGAAACGGATGCAGGGATTCTCCACCTTGTGGATTCCCGGAACAGATCATGCCGGCTTTGAAACCCAAATTACTTTTGAAAGAACCTTAAAAGAAAAGGGTAAATCCCGCTTTGATTTTGACAGAAATACTCTTTATAAAAAAATCGAAGAATTTGTTTTGGAAAATAAGGGATTAATTGAAGAGCAAATAAGAAATATGGGCGCCAGCGTTGACTGGAGCCGCTATAAATTTACTCTTGACCCTGACGTTATTGAAACGGTAGTCAACACGTTTGAGAAATTACACAAAGACGGGCTAGTTTACCGGGACAATTACATGGTCAACTACTGTCCAATTTGCGGAACTACTTTTGCGGACCTTGAAGTAAAACATAAAGAAAGAAAAGATCCCCTCTACTTCCTGAAGTACGGACCTTTTAGTCTGGCAACCGTCAGACCCGAAACAAAATTTGGCGATACTGCAGTTGCGGTTCATCCAGACGATAAAAGGTACAAACAATATATTGGAAAGGAAATCGAGGTTGAAGGACTTCTGAGCAAATTTAAATTAACTGTCATTGCGGATACCTTCGTTGACCCTAAGTTTGGAACTGGGGTGGTTAAAGTCACTCCGGCTCACGATAAAAACGACTATGAAGCAGGCCTTAGACATAACCTGGAAATAAAACCAGTGATTGGTCTTGACGGAAAATTAAATGAGAATGCAGGTAAATACGCTGGGTTGGCCGTCACGGCTGCAAGAAAAATTATTGTTGAGGATCTAAGGAAAAAAGGACTTCTTGAAAAAATTGATGAGAATTATATCCATACGGTTGCCGTTTGTTATAAAGGCGGACACGATATTGAACCGACCATACTTCCCAACTGGTTTGTTAAGGTAAAAAAGCTCAAAGAGCCAGCACACAATGCTGTCAAAGAAGGTGTTGTAAAAATTTATCCGAAATGGCAGGAAAGTAAATACCACCGATGGATGGAGTCTATGCAAGATTGGCCAATTTCAAGGCAAGTTGTTTGGGGAATCAGAATTCCTGCCTGGTACGATATTAACGACAACAAAAATCTTTTAATAACATTTTTAAATAACAAAAAAGAAACAGTCAGCGGAGAGATCGGAAAACTTTCAGAAAAATATTCATTCGAAGAAATTGAAAAGGGTTTGCAAACTCTAATTGCTCCCCAATCCGCAAAATATGTAATTGCCGCCCATAAACCAAAGGGTGAGTTTTTACAGGAAACCGACACCTTCGACACCTGGTTTTCTTCCGGTCAATGGCCTCTTGTAACCCTTGGCTATCCAAATTCGAAAGATTATAAATATTTCTATCCCACAGACGTTTTGGAAACTGCTTGGGAAATTCTACGTCTTTGGGTATCAAGAATGATTATGTTCGGAATTTACTTGACAGGAAAGCCTCCCTTCAAAGACGTCTACTTACACGGAATAGTGCGTGCACTCGACGGAAAGAAAATGAGTAAAAGCCTAGGGAACGTAATTAACCCTGAAGAATATCAGGAAGAATTTGGAACAGACGCCCTTAGGATGGGACTAATTAGCGGAACTGCAAACGGAAAAGACTTTAATTTCCCCAGAGATAAAGTTATCTCTTTCCGAAACTTTGCCAATAAGGTTTGGAATATTGGGAGATTTCTTTCAATTGTATTAGAAAAAGAAGGTTATAAAAAATACGACGACTTACTATCGTACTCGAAAGATATGGAGTCAAAACTTAAACAGGAAGATAAAGATCTTGTTAAAAAATTCGATCAGCTTACAAAGGATGTAAATACATGCCTTGGCAAATACCGCTTTTCTGACGCGGCCGAGGTAATTTATCACTTTATGTGGGACGATCTGGCTTCAAACTATCTGGAAAATAATAAAAATAGAGTAGATAAAGATGTCACTTTAAGCGTATTCAGGCATGTATACTTTAACAGTTTAAAACTTCTTCATCCTTTTATGCCGTTTATTACTGAGGCCATTTGGCAAGAACTCAAAAATCAAAGGAAGTATCCCGAGCAATTATTAATTTCTTCTTCCTGGCCGGAAAATATGTAACTACAGGAGTTTAAAACTTTCAATTACTCTGTCTATCTGTTCAGGAACAGTACTTATCGAAACGGATATGTTATTAAAGTTTATAATTAGGAAACTTCTTGCTTCACCCTCTTTTTCCGGCTGAAATTCAAACTTTTTAGCTAAAGTCCCATTAATAGTAAGGTCTTCTTCTTTTACCAATTTTCCACCCATTCCTTCTAATTCTTTCTTAATCAGCTCTATTTCTTTCTCAAAACTTTCTTTACTAACTCCTATTGCAACTCCCTTTTCCTGAGAAAAATTATTTTCTTCAAATCTTATAAATGTTAAATATCTGCCTAGGTCTTGGCTTTCTACTTTATATAAAAGTTTTGGCGTCTCAATTTGAAAACCATATTTACCGTTCATATAGATCTCCCAAGCTAAGTCTATGTCGGTATTCTGCTTCTGCACATTTTTAGATTCGCTCACTTTCTGAGTCTCTTTACTAAGTGAGGAGCTATTCTTAACAACTTTTGTTAGAAGATTAGCTGTAAGGAAAACCAAACTTAAAAAGACAAGAACTAGCCCAAGTCTGAAAACATTAAATTTGGACTTGTTTTTATTTTTAGTCATATCTTCGAATTCTTTAACAAAGAAAATAAAAGGAAAAGAAACGATAGTCCCATCAAGACCAGTCCTATATACATTATTATATTTATGCTTTTTGCTGGCTTACGAATCTCTTGAGGAACCTCTCGGAAAGGCTCTGGTACCTCTCCTACAGGCTGTTGCACCTGCCCCTGATTAATGGTCGTCGCAAAAGGTGCTGGGGGCTGGTCTAAGCCTACACGAATCTGTGATGAATCAGTTGAGGTTAACTCTCGGATCGGAAGCGCACTATTCTGAGTTTCTTCGGGCGACTTAATATTTTGATTATTCCCTTCCATGCTAGATTATTATATGTTCTTAGAAAGATGAAAAACAAATCGAAAACAAAAATTAGCTTATCAAGTCTTTATGTCTTGTGTGTCATTTTAATCCTTATAGCTTTATCTATCTTCAACTTAGCTTTCTATCTCTTTAAAGAGAATCGAGAAGTACTTGGCACTACAACTGAAACTTCTAATGAAATTGGGTTTTGGTACGACTTTTTAGCAAATAACCCCACATATAAAGACGGGTGGTTGGAGCTTGCAAGATTAGAGTACGATGAAGGAAATCTTGCATCAGCCAAAGAATCTTTGGAGCAAGCTGAAAAAATCGATCCCAATTCTGAAGAACTTCTATTGATGAGAGAAAAGTTGGGATTGTAACCTCAATCTTTTTCTACTGTTTCCTCTTTCTTTTCCTCTTCTTTTTGTCCTGAAGGCACTTCCTCACCGGCTTCTGCGGCGGGCGCTTGTACTTCTTCTCCCGAAATCTCTGCCTCGGGAGGTGGAGCAACTACTTCTTCTTTGCGGGGCGGTTCAACTTTGACTATTATCTTTTCAAGGTCTTCTTCTTTAATTTCAACTTTTTTAGGATCGAACATCAAATCTCTAACAAATACGCTTTGATCAACCTCGGTTAATTTACTTATATCAATCTCAAATTTGTCAAGAAGGTCAGTTGGAAGCGCTGCGACCTCAATTTCATTGATATACTGTACAACAGTTCCCAATCCCTGTTTTTCAGCAGGAGATTCGTTTACTAATTCAATCGGAATCTCGGCTGTTACTTTTTGTTTAAGATCAACCTGCATAAAATCTGCATGAAGGGGCGTGTCGTTCACAGGATCAAGTTGAACGTTGTGAATAAGAACATTCCTCTTGTCCCCATTAATGACCAGCTCAAGAAGTCCTGTTTCTCCAGCCTCTTTGTAAGTTTTGAGAAAATCGTTTGTATCGATCTGAAGTGCTTCGGACTTAACTTTTTTGCCGTATAAGTTTCCCGGCAAAATACCGTCCCTTCTTAGTTTTTTGACTTTTCTACCTAAAACCTTTCTTTTTTCTGCTTTAAGAGTTAGCTTATTCATTTTTGTCCCAAAATAATCTCAAGGTTGTTCCTTGAGATAATAGCGTATTATAGCGGAGAAGATTCCCATCGGTCAAGACGAAGGGGTGGGTTGCTTTAAAATTAAGCTTTGAAGGGGTTTTGATTAATAATTCTAACGGAAAATCTTTTAATCCGGGTTGTTTCCACCAATAAAGTTTATACTCGCCAGGTCTTTCGTAAGAATAAGACGAACCGCTTTCCCAAAGAAAACTAATTGCCTTTGTCTCCCTTCCTGGAACCTCTAAAAATAAACCTGCTTCTTTAAAGCCCCTGATACCCCTAATATCCAAGTCTGTAGACTCCTTTCCTTGAAGTCCTATAATCTCAGGAGGAGAAAATCCCGCTCCTCCCGGAACAAATAACCTTAAATAAGTTTTGTAGGGCTCATTCGATTTGTTTTCAAAATAAATCAGCAGTTTTCTTTTTAAAAGATTCTCTTCCAAAAAAATACTTAGCTCCATCTCTCTATTAATGTTCAGACTGTTACCACTAAAGGCCGATTCAACCACAGCCAATTGATCATAATAACAATTGTCTGAACATTCCTTTTGATCAAATTGGCCTGTCCAACCAAGCTCTTGTAAATTCTCTTGTATGTCCGGATCCTTAATGAAGGTTAAAATGTTTTTTTTCTCAAGTCCTTCAAAGATTAGTTGTAGAACTTTTACCTTTTTTCTCTTACTAAATTTTTCCCTCTCCGAAAAAAGTTTTTCTAGAATAAAAGTAGCGGGTGCTTTTTCTTTATCTTTAATTTCTTTAATAACCTCAAACAAGTTTTCTGAATTCACTTTTTCTTTTTCTCCCTCTATTACAAATTTTCCACGCTCCTGAATAAGGTCTCGTAGGAAATTTGCGTCAAAAGAAACGACGCCATTAATATTCTCATCGATCTCCTTGTCAATAAACCATTCAGCCTGGCTAGCTGAAATCTGAAAATCGGGGTCCCAATTCGAATCTCTCAAGTACCACGTATTTATTCCAAAATATTTTTTTAATGGAAGCGGCGGCTCTACAATTCCTGAAAGATTTTTGTCAGAATCACTTGTATCATAAACTTTAATATCAACAAGCTTGCCGTCTGAAAAAGTAATAATAATAAAAGAGTCAATAACTCCTCCTGTTGGCCTGGCAACTGAATTGTTTTGAAAAAGTACTAAATATTTTACAGGGTTTTCTTCTCCCAGGAGTGGCTGGATTTTCGTAAAAGTTGTTGAAAGTGTATGAACTTTGTCCTTAACTTTGTCTAAGTCCTCCCGATCAAAAATGAAGGCGGAAACTTTTTGTGTTAAAAGATTTGAGTTCTGAATTTCTCCTTCCAGAAAACCGATTTCTTTATAGAGGTTATCCATTTCCAGAACAATCTCATTCACTTTTTCATTTAAATCATAATCTTCTTCATTCATTACACTTTCTACGAGTTCACTCGCTAATTCAAAAGTTTTTATAGAATTTAGCCCCACATTAGCATAGCCATTTAAAACACCAGAAGTATCGCTTAAGTTTTGATAAGGCTTACCGAGAAGCGAGACTCGGGTAAGTAAATTAAAATATTTTTCACCTGTTTCTGAAAAAAATAAGGACACTCTTAGTTGTTTTTCACTTGCGTCTAAGAAACCTTCATTAAAAAGTTTTTTGCTAAAAGCTAGACCGGAAATGCTCAAAGTGATTAATAATAAAGGAATGATAAAGAACGTAAAAAGAAAAAATGTAAAAAGCGCTTTAAATACTCTTTTCTTCTTTTTGGCAGACAAACTTCTTTCTTTGGGTTTATGCTTATCGGTAAGAGAAATTGCCTTAAAAACAAGGTTTTTTTTGTTTTCGCTAGAATATATTTTCTCCTGAACTTCTGGTCTAAAATATTCGATTAAACCCTTTTCTAAAACAATATTAAAGCCTGGGTAAATCTTTCTTAAATATCTTTGTAGTTCGCTTACCGGCAAACCTTTTCCTATAATTGCAGTCTTTTTGTTATAAGCCTTAAGAGAAAAAAGGCTTCTCAATAAAAGCTGGGAAGCTTCCGGGACAGATATAGGATAAAAAACAAAATTTTTTGGAACGCCTAATTTACCGTAGGCAATCAATCTTTCTAAAATCTCGTTAAAATAACCGAGTCTGTCTTTGGTTTCAAAAACCAACTCACCTAAAAAGATACTACCAGCAAAGATTTTATTATCAGAGAGAATTTCATCAACAATTTCCGATACCTTTCCGTGGGTTTTTCCCCTCAGAATATACGAAAAAACAAAAAGGGTCTTTGAACTTCCAGAGCGAGAAAAATTTTTTGCTAAATTTATTTTCTTTAAGTCCCTTGTGTCATCCTCTTTGTTTGAATCATAGCTAAAACTAAATTTCGGAATGCAAATAATATAATTAAATAATTCGGAGAAATCTTCTTTTGCAATATTATCTTGATTGAAAAAGAGAGTATTTTCGTTCTCATCTCTCCTTTTCCAAAGCGAAGGATTAGCGCATACTATGCTTACAGAAAAGTTATTCTCTCTTAGCTTCTTTAAAATCGTATAAGACAACTCATTAAATTCAGATATTAGTAATGCTCTTGGCAAAACATATGGCGTCATTATGATAATCCTAAATTAATCAAGACTTCTTTTCAATTTCCTAAACGCCGCGCTAGTTTAATTGACAAAAGAAGAGTGACTGAATAATTTTACAGAAAAAGGGTTGGCACCAAAATAAGGGAAGACGTGAAATTATCCCATGTTTTCATCAAGTTTTTCGTTTACGAGTTTATCGGCAATTCTATTTTTCTCTCGCTTTATCGCTAAAAAATTAATGTCTTTGTTGTCAACTTTTTCTCTTAACTCCCTTACTTGAAGGTTTAGCTTGTTGAGGTTTTTGCTTTTAACTTTGTAATCTCCGCTAAGCTGCCGCGCCACCAATTCTGAATCCAAAAAAAATGATATTTTTGCAAACGAAGCAGCTCGCCCGCTTTCTGTCAACCATTTAAAAGCCAATATTACTCCTTGATATTCTGCCTCATTGTTTGTAGCAATACCAAGATATTCAGAATCTTTATAAATAATTCGACCGTCCTCAACTAAAACGAAAGCTGATGCTGCAGGCCCAGGATTTCCCCTCGCCCCCCCGTCTGTATAAATCTTCAAAGAGGATTTCATGAATTAAATTTTCTCATTGAGACAAGAAATTATTTGGGAGTAATGACTAAATAGCGATCTCTACCTTCTCCTTGTGAGGCTGTTTCAATAGAAGCATCCTCCGCAAGATTTAAATGTATTATTCTTCGTTGGGACGAGGACAAATTATATAAATGCTGTGGTTGACCGGTTGTTTTAGCTCTTTCTGCAGCTTGCTCGGCTAATCTTTTTAGCCTTTCCTCCTCTTTCTGCCTCCAATCGGCAACATTAACAACAATCCTCCTCCACTCACCAACTTTTTTCTTGAACATCATACCGACAATTGTCTGTATTGCGATAAGAGTCATGCCCCTGTTTCCGATAATGAGACCCGCTTCTTCTCCAGCTTCTATATTTATCAAAATCGCTCCCTCATCCTCGTCGCTTTCTACAGAAATCTTTGCCCTGATACCCATTAAATCAAGGAGTTTGGTCGTCAATACTTCAATCGTTGCGGTTCCAACTTCTTTTTCGTCTTCTTTTTTTGTAATCTTTTTAGCCATACTAATTCGCAAACTTCAAGATTTTATACCTTTTAGTTTTTCAAGCCAAGGGGTAAGTTCTCCCCAACCTTGGCTTCTAACCTGCTGCATAATTTGTGTTAACGAAAAAATAAACCAATACAAAGCCAATCCTGACGCAAACCGCATGCCAATAAATAAAGTGAAAAGGGGGAAAGTATAGACCATGGATTTTTGCATGGCAACCTGGAAATCGTCACCTGACCCTTTAGTCTTTTTAGCAATTTTTTCCTCCAGCTTTGTGTAAGGACTCATCACTTTAGCTGAAAGAAACTGTACCAAAGCAGAAAGAATAAGAATTGGACCGGGTATCGGGAAGCTGATAAAGGGAAGTTTTAGAATGTCCGGCCGGGTCACATCCAAATATAAAAACCTGGTATTTATCACCTCGTTCTGGCTAAATTTTAGGGGGGAGTATAAAAGCTCATTAAACCTCATGGTTGGATCACCATCAGGAGAAAGAGTTTTTACAAATACGTTAAAAAAGGCGATCAGCACTACTATCTGCAAAAGATAGGGGAGACATCCCGCTCCAGGATTTACTCCTTTTTGACGATAAAGATCAGCCTGGGCTTGAGCAAGTTTTATTTTATCACCCGAATGCCTTTTTTTTAGCTTTTCCAGATCAGGTGCGACATCCTTCATCTTTTTCATTGAATTCATATAGGGCTTGGTTAGAGGGTTTAAGACAAATCTTAAAAAGATGCTAAATCCAATAATCGCCAAGCCCATGTTTGCACCTAAAATTTTGTAGAAAAGAATCAGGCCGTTAGCTAAAGGACCAATGAGAAATAAATTAAAAATATTCATGGGACGGGGTCAAAATGAAAATCAGCACTCAAGGGGTGACAACGCATTAATCTTTTTAATGTCAATTTCAATCCAATTAGAGTGCCATATTTACCTACTGCTTCACGAGCGTACTCACTACAAGTCGGGGAAAACCTACAACCCTTACTAAAAACTACCTCCAAAAGAGGTGAAATTAAAAATTTATAAAAAGAGAGTAATGCTAAAATAATCTTTTTAATCATTTAGACTTAAAACTTGAAAAAAACTTGTCTATTTCCGCAATAATATTCTCTGTTGTTTTCTTGGTTATGTCTTTCTTTGTCAAAAAAACAAAATCGTAGCCTCTAGGAATCCTGGAAGAGTTACTTCTTACTCCTTCACTAAGAGCTCTAGAAATTCTATTGCGATGAACCGCAAGATTCGAGATCTTTTTTGATATAACGAATGCAAATCTAGAAAAATCGTTGTCGTCTCTCGCAAGAAAAGCTATGCCAAAAGAATTGCTTTGATAAATGCGGCCTTTCGATTTAACCTCCTCTATTCTTTCACCACCTTTAATTCTAAAAGCGCTTGCCAGGGCCATATTTATATAATTCTTTTCCTTCCTTTTTTTATCCTTCTTTTAATAACGTTTTTGCCATGAACCGACGCATTCCTTTTCCTAAAGCCATGAGTTTTCGCTTTTTTCCTTCTGTTTGGTTTATAAGTTCTTTTAGGCATAATATTATGCATTATAATGATTCTCTTATTTTATTTCCAGTCTACTTTTTTTCTTTCGCATATTTTCGGGGTTGACTACCTTGTGGATAACTTCTTACTATGCAACTACCTTGTGGATAACTGCCTTCTGTCTCTAGCTTCTTACTGTTCCTATTATGGAAATAGATACCAAACAATTATGGAGGAGTCTTCTAGAAAATGTAAAAGTTTCTGTCTCAGCCCCTGTATTTAATACGTGGTTCTCTCAAACCCACTTGGTAAATCTCAAAAAAGACAACCAGAGATATGTAGCTGAAATAGGTTGCAACAATGTTTTCGTCAAAAATACGATTGAAAACAGATATTTTGGTTTAATACAAGACGTTTTATCTTCGTCGTTGGAATTACCGTGTGAGCTTCTTTTTGTAATAAAAGAAAACCCCGATCAGAGAAAAAACGGTCTTTCATTAACCCCTCTTTTTGAAGAACCAACAGTAAAATCTCAAGAAATCACAAACATAGCAAGAAATGTCGGTCTAAGACCCGGCTTTACCTTTGCAAACTTTGCTGTTTCCTCATCCAACCAGATGGCACACGCTGCAGCAGAAGCTGTTGCAAACGACTTAAGTAGCGCCTATAACCCACTTTTTGTCTGGGGAGGAGTGGGTGTTGGAAAAACCCACCTCATGCACGCAATTGGATATTCTGCAATCGAAAAAGATCAAGAAACAAAACTCTACTGCTGTACAGGAGAACAATTTACCAACGACATAGTCGAAGGCATCAGAAACAAGACAACTTCTGCTGTCAGGCAGAAATACAGAAAGTTAAAAGCTCTTCTTCTTGACGATATCCAATTTATTGCAGGCAAGGAAGGCATACAAGAAGAATTCTTTCACACTTTTAACGCTCTGGTTTCCTCGGGAGGCCAGGTAATCCTCACCTCTGACAGACCTCCCTCTGAAATTTCAAAACTGGAAGAACGATTAAAAAGCCGTTTTGAGGCAGGATTAATCGTTGATATTGCTCCGCCAGACTTTGAACTACGCTGTGCTATTACCCAGATAAAAGCAAAAGAAAAGGGAGTAGAGCTTGCAATGGATATGGCCCAAACGATTGCGGGGAATTTAGAGTCTGCAAGGAAAATCGAGGGCTTTCTTATTAAACTTTTTTCAGAAGCAAGAATTAAAAATGTCGAAATCACACCCGAGTTTATTGAATCACAATTAGGAAAAGGGGGTGAAACAAACGGTCAAATTCTCAAAAAATCCAGCCCCAACGACGTGATAAGCGCTGTTTCAAAACATTTTTCTTTAAATAAAAAGTCTTTATTAGGTGCGTCCCGTTCAAGGCCAGTTGCAAGACCAAGACAAGTTCTTATGTACATTCTCAGAATTGACTTGGGACTACCGCTTGAAGAGGTTGGAAGGATAGTCGGACGAGACCATACAACGGTTATGCACGCTGTTAATAAAATTACACATATGGTTTCAAGTGATGTTAACATCCGTGAGGATATTCGGGGGATAAAAAATATGCTCTGAGGATTGTTTTAATAGAATGTCCACTTATCCACAAAAGTTCGTTTTCTATCCACAATTTCATCCACAGTTAGCTACATTCAATATAAACATTATGTTTCGAACCTATGCCAGCAGGGAAATCCACATATCAACAATTACTACTACTAGTACTACTATTTAATTTATGATAAAAGATAAATAACAAAAACACCTAATAATGAAAATTCAAGTACTTCAGGAAAATCTTTCAAAAGCAGTTAGTATTTGTTCCCGCTTTGCCAGTTCCAGAATTCAACTCCCTGTTTTGGCAAATATACTTTTGAAAACTACAAAGAGTAAATTTACTCTCTCCGCGACCAATCTTGAAATGTCTGTCTCGATATCTATTGGTGCAAAAATCGAAAAAGAAGGTCAGATTACTGTTCCTGCAAGAGTCTTAAACGATTTAATTTTAAATTTAAATACGGGAACTGTTAATTTAGAAGTAGAAAAAGAAAGTCTAAGAATAACAAATCTTTCTTTTGAATCAACAATTTCGGGAATGAATGCATCGGATTTTCCTTCGCTTCCGGAAGAAGTGGGAGTAGATGTTTTAAAGATTTCATCAAATGAAATCCTAGATGCTTTATCTTGTACTTTGTTTGCTGTTTCCAGTGATGAAACGAGACCCGTTTTAACGGGGACTCTAATAATAATTAAAGAAAGCAATTTAACACTGGTTGCAACCGACGGTTTCAGGCTTTCTCAGAAAAAAATAAATATTAGTAAAGTTAAAGAAGAGAAAAAAATGATATTGCCGAAAAATGCTTTAGCCGAACTTTCGAGATTAGTTTCTGGGGAAGACGTGCAATTTTCTTTTAAAAAGTCTGAAAAGCAAGTAGTTTTTGGATTTGATGATATCATTCTGGGGTCAAGAATAATTGAAGGAGAATTTCCTGATTTTGAGAGAATTATTCCCAAAGAAACAAAAATCAAAGTTGTTTTAGATAAAGAGGAATTTCTGCGCGGAGTCAAATTGGCGTCTGTTTTTGCCAGGGATGCAGCTAATGTTGTTAAATTGGTAATCGATAAAGATTTTATCAAAATATCTGCAGAGGGTGGTCAAGGAAGCCAAACAACCAAAATTGAGGCAAAAGTAGATGGGAATGGAAAAACGGATAATGAAGAATTTATTATTGCATTTAATTACAGGTTTTTGGAAGATTTTTTAAATGCAGTTAAAGGTGACGATATTCAGTTGGAATTTTCCGACCCAAACGCTCCTGCTTTATTTTTGGACCCTAAGGATGCCAATTTCTTGCATATAATAATGCCTGTAAGACTCCAAAGTTAATTATTTTTTGGTGACTTTAATTAAATACCAAGAATTATCCTCGGTTCTTAGAAGGGCGTATTCATTAGTAGGAGAAGGGATCAGTGTTCTTAAAGTTTTACTTACAAGAAGACTTGGGGTTTCTATAATTCTTTCGGTTTTTGCGTCTATGTTTAAAATCAAAAATTCGATAGAAGTTTTTGCCGGCGTTAATAAAATATTTTGACTATCAACCCAAAAACCATAAAAGGATTGACTTTTGAGTTTTTTTGTTTGGGAAATGTTTTCTAGCTCTTTAACAATAAGGTTATTTTCACCCGATATCAATAATCGCGTTTTGTCAGGAGAAATTTCGGCTGAAGTTAGAGCTTTAATGTCCGAAGATATTGTTTTTGAAGATTTTTTTTGAGTATCTATAAGAAAAAGTGTTTCTCCACCTTGTTCGTCTAAAAATTTATACATCAAGGCTTTGTTATTATCTATCCATTGGATTGATGAATAAGGTACATTATTTAATAAAGGTCCATCGACTTTTCCTGAATCAATCTCGTACGAATATAAATTACCACCTTTTTTGTTGACGTCAAAATTTCCAATAAAATTTACTTTATTACTAAAAGGACTAGGAAATATACTAACTACCGGCTCGTAGTCACTCAAGTCTAATTGTTTAGATTCATTGTTTCTGTAAACATAATAATTTTTTATTTGGGTGAAGGGAAGTCCTTCTTGTATGGTTATTAAATTATTTTTTACAGCCAGACTTTTAAGCTCAAAGTCGAGGGTAAGTAGGGATTTTGAGTTAAGGGTATTAATATCTAGCGAGAAAATTTGTCTGCCGTTGTAATAAACAACATCATTATTATTTAGCCAGTTTAGAAATGAAGCGGTTTTAATGTCAAGTTTTTTGGCTTCTAATGAAATTTCGGGAGGTAAAATAATTTCGGTTTTTTCTATTTCTTCACCGTTTTCTTTTTTGGGTTGCATCCGAAAAAGCAAGTATAAGCCGCCGATAAAAAGTATGACTATAAAAAATATTATTCTAAGCTTTTTTTTCATAATTTTATTATTATATTTTATCACGGACTAAACGGTTCTTGAGTACATTCGGGTCTTCCGTAACAAGTTGCTGCTGGTGGAGGCCCTCCGCAACCAACATTGCCGAAATCTGGACCGCAAGAAATTGTTCCACCAAATATCAAATTAAAAGCGCGGGAGGGGCACGTAAAATGATCAACGTAAGGTAGTACACATTCGGTCCTTGTTCCTCCAGCCACCAAACAAGCGCCGTCGTACGTTGATGCACAAGCTGCTAAAGCGTTTGGATAGGGACAGAAACTCCTGTTCATTATTTGAAAATGAGTCATGGGAGTTCCGGCGGCATTACCGCTTGAACCCTGTGTCGCTATTTGTTGACCCGCACTAACGCGAGAACCGGCAGCTACCTGAGTTGTTGCCAGATGAAAGTAGCTGTAGATATAATTATCGTCTCCAAGCTGGATTATGGCATTTCCAGCAAGAGGATCATCTCCTCCGGCATATAAAATCTGCCCGCTTGTAAAAGCAACAACTATGGGCACACCGTAAGTTCTGCTTACTGTATTTATGTCCGTCGCAACGTAGTCATGGTGCGAACAGGTTGCAAGTACCGCAGGAACCGGGACTACAGGAAAGCAATATCTATGACCTTGATAATTATTGCAGACAAGATCTTCCTGGTTAAGCTGTCCGGCTGTAGTACCAAATCCACCGGGAGGGACAACATAGGCGCCGGAATTGATGATAAATAATATTAAAGCAATTGAGACAGGTATGACTACTAAAGCAATTAGGATAGGACCAATTATGGACATCAAAGTAATGGAGAAAAAAGCAGCCATTGCAGCCGATACAGATGCAATAAAGCCCGAAGTGACCACTGCTCCAGAAGTAATTAAAGCAAGAGATCCCAAACCAATAGCTCCGGATACAATCGCAAGAGGCAATATGCCCATTCCAAGACCTATAACAGCGCCTGCCAGACCTAAATAAGCCACTTGTTTTCTGAAGTCTTTTTCTCTGGTTATTACGGATAAAATTTTCTTAATTCCTCTAAATATAGGTTTTAGTAACTTTCCAGCCTTTTCTAGTAACCAACCGGCCGCGGCACCAATTGCTTGGCCAAGTATAGGTATAGGGATGAGCGTGCCAACAGCTGCTCCAATCGCAGCACCAGTTGCCTTTCCTGCAACAGTGGTAACGGCTTTTGTTCCTATTTTTATTGCGGTCTGGGCAACTACTTTTGAACCTTGAGATAAAAGTTTTTCTCCCCCGCTTTTAATAGCTTTTGTGGCTATATTTTTAAGCTTGTCTTTAGCAAAATCCGCTGCTCTTCCTTGGGCTTCTTGTAAAATCGGATCAAGAAAGGAACCTTTTTTCTCGAAGGAGATTTGATTTGCTTGGGGAGCGACCGCGAACGGAGATTCATAAATTGATACTTCCGGCTTAAAACTGGCAGAATATAAAACTTCGGGTTTTGGTATTTCGGGAATGTTAGCATTCTCCAGTACCTCAATTAGATAGGCCGTATTGTATAAAGTTTCTCTCTCTCCTTCTTTTAAAAAGCTTGAGGTTTTTGTTTTTTCGGCAAGCTCCGTTGCTTTTACCCCTCTTGAATAAAGTTGAAATGCAGATGCAATTTCACCACCCCTTAGATTTTGAGGAAGGAAATCTTTTAGTTCATCTATTGTTTTGCTGTCTAATTGGAAAAACTCTGCGTCTCTCAGGTCTTTTTTGAAGTTCTCAACAATTGGGTATTTGGGAATAGGAGCGGGAAGAGAAGTTGTTGGATTGGTTTTGACAACGACAAACCCCTTTGTTGATTGGGAGACCGTATTTTGACTTTCCATATCTTTTTTAAAGATTTCCTTTAACTATTGTAGCAGTTACGCCGGGTGATACTTGTGTCGTCTGAATTTGTTCAATAAGTTCCTGCGGTTTGGTAGTGATAAGCCTGTGTTCTTCGGGTGAGGCAACGACGCTAATTGGAGCGTGGTTATTACCGGCGAAAAATATACCCTCACCGATATTGGCCCCCAAAAGAAGATTTCTCTCTCCCTGGGAAAGGTAAAAGACTTCGCCTACTTTATCAACCGCAGCCGGAGATTGCTTGAAAAGAACCCTCAAGGCGCTGTTTGTGACAATTGCCCGTCCAATATCTCGGTTTAGGAAATCCTCGACGTCCTGAGTGATTGTAGTGAGTCCTAGATAGTATTTTCTGGCCCGTTTAACTATGCTCCACAAAAACTGGGCCGAGTCTTCATGTCTCATCATGTGCCAGGCTTCATCGACAAGAAGAAGCCTGGGTTTTAAGTCCTTTTTAATTTTTGTCCAGACAAAATCCAGAATTATAAACATGGCAATTGGCCTTAAAGCATCTTGAAGTTCTTTTACACTAAATACCGTAAATGGATTTTCGATTTCTATATTAGTCTGCTGGTCAAATATTCCGATGAAACTTCCTTTGACAAACTTTTCAATTCTCGCGGCAAGATCTTGTGCGTTTTCTACTTCCATACCAATAAGGGTTTTATAAAGATCTTCCATAAGCGGGGGTTCTTTAGTTTGTGTATCAGGATCTTGAGTTATTCCTTTAGCTCTGTAGGTTTCTACCAGAGCTCTGTCTAAAAGTGCTTCCTGAATTGGAGTCAACGCACCCATGATTACCTTGAATAGAGAATGGAGTGATAAAATTTTGAGTCCAAGGTGATTTTCTCCCTTTTCGTATACCTGAGACAAGTCAAAGGGATTGATTTTGGAAGACGAGGTATAAGAAAAAGAAATATTTGCTCCACCAACCGCCTCGGCCAAAGCTTTGTATTCACCTTCCGGATCAATAATAATGATTTCTGTTCCCAGCATGAGAGACCGGACCGACTCGAGTTTTACAAAGTAGCTTTTGCCCGCGCCTGAAGTAGCGAAGATCGTCATGTTTGAGTTCTCCAAAGAAAATCTATCGAAAATTATAAAAGAGCCGTTTTGAGAATTGATCCCGTAAAGAACTCCGGTTTCGCCGGAAAGTTCGGCGGAGGTTAACGGAAATGTTGTTGCAAGGGAGGTTGTGTCCATGTTTCTGGTAATTGAGAGTCTATCAAGGCCAAAAGGAGCAGTTGATAAAAGCCCACTGTCCATATCCAAAGTTGCGTGCTTTGCAGAAATAAGGAGCGAACCCAAGGTGGATTCTACTTGTTTTGACAAATGATTAAGCTGCTCGACGTCTGATGCTCTTATGGTGATATAAAACCCGAATTCATAGAAATGTTCAGCCCCTTTTACCAGCTCTTCCTGCAGGAGTTTTGCATCCTCGAGTTTTGCCTCCGTTGACGGATCAACAATTTTTCCCTGTTCGAGGTCTGTGGCAATTTCTGCTTCCATTTCTGCAACTTTTCTCAAAAGGTCGTCCAGAACCCCCTTTCCCTCTATGGGGTAGATAAAGAAGGAAATGTCTAGAGAGCTATTGAAGTTGATTACTTGTTCAAGCCAGCCCGGAGAAACAAAGCGTGGGTAGCCCGAAACAAAAAGACTTCTTAGGTAAACGTCATTGATTTTTATGTAGTCCATGTCTATTTCGGTGGCATTTGGTGCAATTACATCAAGAAGTTCCATGTTTTGTTCAACGAGCGCCTTAACCGGATCCGAAATTTTTGGTTTTTGAGAAGCGAGGTTGACAGAAGCTTTCTCGCTTTCCCCATTACCTTTGGCTTCGACGTTAGGCTTACTCTCTAAAGGAGGAGTTTTTTTTGCTTTAAAAAAATTTAGTGCCATGGCTTCTATGCAAAAATGTCCCGTTCTTTGACCGGTGGCTCGGGATTATAAACGTTATAGAAAAGATTTATCAGATCTTCATTTGTGAGCTGCTTTAACTTAATGCTTAGTCTTCCTGCTTGTCGAATTAAATGGTCTCTTTTAGGAAAAAGGGCAATTTTTGCTTTCCTGATAACATAGGATTTCGGATAAGGAAGAGGCTTGACACTCTGACTAAACCTGAAAGTAGAGATTATAGATTTAGCAATCCCCAGTTCATATGGAGTAAAAAGGATTACTATATAGAATTTTTTACTGAGGACATTTTTCTTCTTAATGGCTTCTTGGATGAATTTTTTATAAGAGTCCATAAGTGTAAGAAGTTTTGGGTTTTTAATCTTTTTTTGTGCCTCTTCCAGATAAATCATGTAGTTAGATATATCTTTTTTTTGACTCCTAACAACTATTTGAACAGGAAAATTGAAAGAGTTAAGAAGCCCTGCATAACTTGCAATGACGGCAATCTGTTCCCTTTCAGACAAAAGGCCAAAATTAAGAGACGTTGATTCCATGATAAGGGCAGCGCCACCGTTTTTGTAAATTACTATTCCGTCGGTGATGTCCGCGATGGGTAGTAGATCCTGTGTCGTATCTGTTATTGCTTTATCTGGCGTTGAAAGGAATGGTATTGTCATAATTTTTTTGCTCTTATTTCAATCGGCCGGATTATCTCGCCTTTTGCATCAATTGAAAGTACGTTAAAGGCGTATCCTTCTTTTTCGGTAATTATTTCATACTTCCCGTCAATAAGGGGAGTTACAATCATAAAATGTCCCAACTTATTACTCTTCAAAGCTCTTACGGGCCTTCCGTCGGAATCCCGGATTTCCAATATGGCTGCATCTATTATTTTGCCTTCGGAATCTAAGACTTGGCCTACAATTATGTTGGGTTTAGTCGGAGTAGAAGGGGAGGCTCCCGCTGAAAATTGAGCTGCCTGTGTAGCTTGAGACATCTGTCCTTCTATACGTGTGAGTTTTGATTCAATGACCGAAGCGGTTGTTGTTTGGGGTGTTTGTTGGATAACTTGTGGTTTTTCTTCAAGTTTGACGTCGATTTTTTCGTGGAAGGGAACGTAAACATCTCTCTTTTTGGTTTCGGGGATAACCGGAGTGGGAGTCAACGAAAAATTAGCTGCAAAATTAGTCAAAAATTTCTCCTCACCCTCCTCAAGCCTTTTTAACTCGGGTGTTATCTCGATTCCCGTCTCAACCTTAGCCTGAGAAATAGTTTCCTGGATAGTAGTGGGTGGGGTGATAGGGGTAGCTTCAGGTTCGGGTTGGAAATAGGTCGGCTTCATGGCCGCTTTTTTCCAGGAATATAGAGTTGGCGAATATATTGCCTTGAAGAAAAGTACAATCCATTTGGCCAATGGCCGATCTTCTAGGGGGAAAAAAGCCAGAGCTACTCCAAGAAGGAATGAAAAAACGATTAGTGGCCACTTGACATAGGCGGGCAGACTTGAGGAATAGATCAGTAGGGAGACCAAGGCCCCTCCTGCGACCTGAAAAAACTGCTTCAAAGTCATATCTCCTACCAACCTGAACTGGTAAGCGGAAATCTGTTGTGGAATTGGATGTTGTTCTTCCATAATTAACTATATTAACTTTACTGCATGAACGTTCAAATTCAAGACCATGCTCTTTTTCACACCATCTAATTTGTGCGAAGTTTGTTTAAGGTGATAAAATACAAATATTATGAGTGATGAATCTGCCAAAGAAGGAGAAGAAAATATGAGTAATCCAGAAAGTCGATTTAATATTGGCACGCCCCCTGAGAATATTGGGGCGTTTGATATATCTTCCCAAGCAAAAGTTCCCGACATAAGAATGCAGTTTGATCCTTCCATGACTCCTGGAATGGATCAGCAGCCACTCTCTCAGTTAGAACAGCAAGATGCACACGAAAGAGAATTGAGAAGAATTGCAGAAGTGATGTATAAGTCGGATTATCGTTCTACAATGACAATAATTGGCGCGGATCTTATTACTGAAATCCAGGGAAGTGTGGAGGCAGGAGATTTTGAAAGGCTGCAGAAGAATATATTAAAAGCACTTCCCCTTGCCGAAGGACTTGAATTTGGAATTTTTGCAGAGTCTTACGGGATACCCATTGACACGGAAGGTTTGACAGATGAACAAAAACAGAGAAGGGAAAATAATGCTTATGCAAAGCTAAGGAATATGTTCTTAACGGTTGAAGATTCAGTAGATCGGGGAAACGTTGGGTATCTTCGAGATGCGATGCTCGACGCTACATCAAGACCAATAAGAGAGTTGGAAGAATGGGATCAAGATGGGGGGATTACTTGGGAGCAAAATAGAAGAACCGCACTTATAGATTCATACAATCGCGAGAATCTTAACAGAATAATAAATAAAGAAAAACCCCTAAGCAAAGACGAAATAGAGACTAAAGTTAACGAAGCCGTTACTTTTCTCAAAGAATTCCACAAAGAACGGTTCGAAAATATTCGAAAAAACAAGGCCAGATTGCTTGAACTTGATCTGCACGTAAAATCCAGATTTACTTTCGACAGTGCGTTTCGTATGAGGCAGTATGTTGCTCACGATAGAGACCTGCAGAGTAATATGAAACAGTCTGTAGGTTTGGGGGCTGCTGAACCAGACGGAACCCATTGGCAAGGCTTTTTCCAGGTTGAACAAGAATGGGGTGAAGGGGTTGATAGAACTTTAAGAGAGTTAGTTAGAATGGGTGAGGAGGGATTTTACCAACAGAACCTAGATGGTAAACAATTTAAAACCTGGGTGGATAGGGGTTTAGATGCGTCAAAAATTAACGGCAAGCGTAGGATGGATGTTTTTTGGGCGGCCTGGCGACAGTTTTGTTTTATGGAGCTAGCTGGAAAGTTTGGAATGAAGATCGAGGACGGTAAAATGAATTTTAGTGCGAACCCTCCCTATGTTGGAGACCTCGCTACTTGGTTATCTAATCCAGAAGAACACAGAGCCACGGAGTTTAAATGGAATTGGGCTACTTTTAAACAGGCAAGAGATAATCCAAGTTGGAATGGAATGTATGTGGGTGAACGCCCAGATGATCAATACAGGGCAATTTCTCACTCTGGGCATTCAAGGGGGATAGGACATCTGACTAAAACGCCCCCACCCACAGATAAGGACCCATTCCAAATTGCAAGATTTGGAAAATGGGCTGTTGGTAACTATATGGAATTTGCAACTCTTCAACAGGGACCGAATAAAGGTAGAAATTTATATGAACTTTGGCACGGTTATTATGATAATCAAGGAAGCTGGGTTGAAGGTATTAGCATGGCGGATATAAGATTCCCTTGGATCGACACTGATTTTGCGGGTGCTAAAACAACTTCTGATGAAGCACCTTCTGGCTCTGTGGGATATTGGTTTTTACAAAGAGGAAGGTCCCTTTTGGTTCTGAAAGAAAACTTGGGAGTCCCTGATCTAAAGGAGTTTAGTTCAATTTCTTATATTTCGAAGCTTAGAAATTGGAGTAAATTAAGTATGGTTTATCGGGGAAAGTTTATGGAAAATCCGGCTTATGTAAAAATATATACGGATATACTTTTTTTCAAAGGATTCTCGTCTGATGTTATCGAGAAGATCGAGAAAGGACTTCCTATAAGCGAATTAGAGCTTACAGCAACTGATTACAGAGAAATGATAGGCTCTTTTGGTGTGGGGCAAAAGTATGAAGGAGTAAATTTAACAAATTATCTTATAAATGCTTATAATGCAAGATTAATAGATCATGGTGAGTTCCTTAGACTTAAGCAGATAAAACCCAGATCCTGAAATGTTGGTAATTAGAGCCTGTTAATTAGCGCTCTAAGGTATTCTTGTCGAGGCCCTGGCGCATTAGTACCCAATCTACCACCCACTCTTCCCCAGAAGCCTCCAGTCCCCGCCTC